>Ga0209181_10003431_pt1 | contig 24456 bp, 24 predicted proteins | sample MAT05_FD_187208 | JGI IMG/M metagenome (GOLD analysis project Ga0209181, IMG submission 187208) | Freshwater microbial communities from Lake Fryxell liftoff mats and glacier meltwater in Antarctica - MAT-05 (SPAdes) (version 2) | ecosystem: Environmental > Aquatic > Freshwater > Ice > Liftoff...
TTTCGCCCATGTACATCGCTGAAATTGCTCCGCCCGAAAAGCGTGGCATGTATGTTTCTATCAATCAGCTTTTAGTCATGATGGGTGTGTTGATGGCGCAGCTGGTGAACTGGCAAATTTCCCTGCTCGACACCTCGTTGGCAGTAAATGCAACCAATGCATCCATTGCTCAAAGCTGGAGTGGTCTAAATGGTTGGCGATGGATGTTTGGCGCTGAAACATTGCCTGCCTTCATCTTTTTTATGTTGATGTTTTTTGTGCCAGAAAGTGTACGATGGCTGGTTAAAAATGGTCAGGTTGAAAAGGCAGAAAAAGTTCTGGCGAAGATTGGAGGTCGAGAATATGCAGCAAATCAGATCAACGATATTCAGTCAACTGTTTCACACGGTGATGTGGGTCATGTTCATTTCGGGGAATTGCTCAGTCCGGGTATTTTAAAATTTATAGGGATTGGTGTCTTCTTATCTTTTCTCCAACAGTGGAGCGGATTGAATGTTGTGATTTATTATGCATCCGACATTTTTCAGGCTGCGGGTTACAACTTGAAAGAAATGATGTTGAATATTGCGGTGATTGGTGGCGTGATGGTGCTATCCGTTATTGTTACAATGCTCACCGTAGACAAGCTTGGCAGGAAGTCGTTGTTGCTGTTAGGCACATCTTCTATGGCGGTGGTCTATGCGTTGATCGGATATTGTTTTTACTCAAACTACACAGGTGTTGTTATCGTTTTACTAGTGTTGGCAAATGTGATGTTCTATTCCATTACACTGGCTCCGTTGCTATGGGTTGTTTTGTCAGAAATCTTTCCGAACCGGATACGTGGTGCCGCCATGTCGATTGCAGCATTGGCGCACTGGGTTGGTAATTTTTCCCTTACGTTTACTTTTCCGGCCATCAAGGAAAATTTAGGATGGGCAAATAATTTCTGGCTCTATGGTTTGATTTGTGCTTTTGGCTTCTTGGTCATCTGGTTTATTTTACCCGAAACAAAAGGGAAAACGCTGGAAGAGATCGAGCGTCTGGTGGCGAAGAAGTAGATGGTTATAAATGGTGGATTCTGCGAAGTAAGCTGCGCTGGGTGGGTATTTGAAAATAAACGATACACTGCTTTGTTGCTGCGGGTCGCCAGACGCGAAACACACCAAGGCAATTTGATTGGCAAATTGAAAAGAATGAAGTAGCTGAATTGTTGGTCAGGGGTCAACAATAACAAGGCGTCTCTGTACTACCAACAATGATACGATTGCGATTTGATTTCCGTTAATCATTTCGGATCCTTGAAATAGCGTTTCTTAATAATACCCCGCCTAATGAATAAAACGGTTCATTTATGATCGCCATGTTATTAATAGTAGCTCTTCACATCTATACATTTGTTGATGCTTTTAGTAACATCAATCGAACACCAAACGGTGTACTTCAAATGGTGCTTGTGTTTATACCTGTCGTTGGACCTGTCATTTATTTTCTCTTAAAGATTAAGAAATTGGAATCTCAGCAAGATAGGCGAAGAACTAAATTTATGGAAAGAAAGAAGTTCCCGTACTAATCAATCTTAATAAGTATAGAAGGGGAAGCCCCTCTTATAGGAGCTTCTTTGCTTATGATCCTTTTTTGTTTTTGCGGTAGCGTGAATCGGAAAAGTCAAGGAACTTGCATGGCAAACTGAAAAAATGGAATGGTTGGATTTTTGGTTCGCAATCAAAAAACTACAATTTTGCATAGGCGAATTATTGCCTTTTGTTGTTTCGGGTCGTCTTACCCTTGTTTCGGGTCGCCTGACCCGCATTGGGCTAAGAAAAGTCTAATTGTCAAATTGAAAAGAATGAAATAGTTTGATTGTTGGTCAGCGGTCAACAATAAACAAAAGTTAACTTGCGTCAATAGCAGTACACCGCAGCAGCAGCGTCACCTTTGGGAGACACAGCGGAAACGCAACAGCCAAATATCTCGTCAATTTATTAAAACAAAATATAGTAATACCTCGTTAGGTAGGAGTATTCCAACCAATGAAAGGTCTAATTTTCATATTAGTTTTTTTTACATCCCTTGGCGGGATCTCTAATGATATCGGTTCAGAAAAAATTGAGACCGAACAGGAAGATATATTAGGTAGTGTCGCTACTGCATCTATAAGACATACTGAATTGGACGTGAAGGGTGAGGTACATCAGAAAGTAGCTTATGCGCCAGCCCATCAATCCATTCTTTTGGTTGCAAAAAATATTATTCCTACCGAGCTCTATCTTCGGCATAGGCGGCTTACTCTTTAGTCGACCACAGCTCTGCGCCTAGCTTTTTCGCTGTGGATTCTAATCGCAATTAAGTTACTACGAACGATGGGCCCAACAATAGCTCGTCTCAGTCATCGTAGCCAGGATTCTAAAAATTGGGCTTTCAAAAAGAACTTTTGCTATCAAATTAATTGAATTGGATTGTGTTGGAAAAGGATCCAATACAAGATAATTCTATCGCAATTATGGGTACCAGTAAAAAGCTGATTTTAAAGGTGTTGGAAAAAAGATATTCTGTTTTCACCTCCGAGCAGGACGCTATTAAACGAGCTCGGGAGGTAGGTACACATTTTAAGGTTAAAAATATTAAGATGTTTTATATGGATGCACATGATGAAATGATTTATAAAAGTAGTTTCTAAGTGCACCATAGAGTAGGTTAGAGCAAAAGTTTTTGTGCTGTTGGAAGGTGGAGAAAGAGCCTGGCGCTTTGCCGCCAGGCCTTTTGAATGGCTAGCAATTTTGAATTTGAAAATCAATTGATAAACACTAAAGAAACACCATGAAAAAATTATTCAGTCAGTTATCTATTTTGATCACTGCCTCGATGCTGGCCTGTTGCAGCTCGGTAAGCGATAAGGTAAATGATCAATTGGAGTTGATTAAAAGTAAGGCAGGCAAATTAGATTCCGTAATCAATTTAGAATCGAGGAAAATCCAATCGTTGGATACCATGCTCACCCAAGAGTTTAAAAAAGTAAGAATATTAGATTCCTTGATAAAGGAGGAGTCTCGGAGGATTGACTCGGTAGTTACAAGATTTAAAAAACTAAAATAACTACAGGCGCTTTGTTATTTTTGTGGCTTAGAGCATTCGTCAACACAAAACCTCAACCGTGAACTTTATGAAAATTTCAGTCAGTGCATCTATATTTATAATTATTAATTTTTTAGTTTGCTTCAAAGGCGTATCCCAAGAAATAAACAAGGCCGAGTTGGAGAAAGCAAAAGTTATTTTGCAGCGCGAAAGAGAAACCATATTTATCCAAACGCTCAATTTGTCAGTTTCACAAGCAAGTGTTTTTCATCCTACCTACCTCGATTTTGATAGGGAAAAACATGTTTTGGACGATCGGCTCATAAAATTGTTTGCCACGTATGCGGCTAGCTACGAAAATCTAGACCATCGAATCATGCATGATTTCATTATGCTATCTGAAAAACACCAGCAAGATGAATTAAAGGTTCGGAAAAAGTACTTCAAGATACTAAGTAAGTCAATATCGCCTGTTGTAGCATCTCAATTCTATGAGGTTGATGATTTTATATCAACTGTTTTGAGAACAAACATTTTAATGGGGCTGCCATTTTCGGGCAAGATACAGCAAGCAATAGGAAAATGAATTTAGGTAGTTGAAAAACGCCACCACTTTATAAACTAAAAAATATGATTGATTCAACTATTCTATGGGTTTCCTTTAATGTTTTTGTACTGGCCATGCTGGTGCTTGACCTGGGTGTCTTCCATCGCAAGGCGCACGTAGTTAGCGTGCGCGAGGCACTTGTCTGGACTGCCGTGTGGATAACGCTGGCGATGATCTTCAACTTGCTGATTTACTATTATTTTGGAAAGGATAAAGCACTTGAGTTTTTTACAGGCTATCTCATAGAAAAATCGCTGAGTGTTGACAACATCTTCGTGATCATAATCATTTTTTCCTTTTTCCAAGTACCTCAAGCCTACCAACACAAGGTTTTATTCTGGGGTATATTGGGCGCGCTTGTCATGCGCATTATTTTTATTCTGGTAGGGGTAGAACTCATCCACCGTTTTCACTGGCTGATTTACGTGTTCGGAGCGTTTTTAGTTATCACGGGTATTCGTATGTTAACATCAGGAGACATAAAGATTGAGCCTGATAAGAACCCACTGATTCGGTTCTTTAGAAAATTTTTTCCCGTAACCGATACGTTTGAGGGAGATCAGTTTTTTGTTGTGAAAAATGGTAAAAGATGGATTACTCCTTTGTTTTTGGTGGTGGTGATCATTGAAACTACAGACTTAATTTTTGCAGTAGACTCAATACCGGCTATTTTGGCAATTTCCGAAGATGCTTTTATCGTGTACACATCCAATGTTTTTGCAATTATGGGTTTACGATCTTTATACTTTGCCTTGGCAGGGATAGAGAAGCAGTTTCATTACCTGAAATATGCCTTGTCGGCCATTCTAATATTCGTAGGCGTGAAGATGTGTATTGCGGATTGGGTAAAAGTACCAGTAGAGATTTCCTTGATAATCATTGCATTTGTTTTGATGATTTCTGTTTTGATGTCGTTCATTTTACCAAAAAAAGAATCGGCATAGTTATTAAGCTTTCTGGGAATGTAATTTGTTTAGCTTTTTCAGATGTGGATCAATCAAATTGAGACAAAAGCAATGATAACCTTTTTTTGTTTCAGGTTGACTTGCCCATAACAGGCTAAGTGAAGTTGCTGACTGACTGAAATGAATAATTGGATTGGTAATCCGCGACCAACGATAATAAAGGGGCGCGAAGTGGCGATGGCGCGGATGCAAAGCAAACAAAAGCACAATTGGCAAGGGGTTTGGGTTATGAAAATTGTTATAGTTTTGGCGGCAGCTACAAATTCAACCCACATTATGCAATGGAAATGCATTTGCATAATTTGACGAATGAAAATCAAACACTTACGTTGAAAAATATTTTCCCATTGGGTGATTTTCATTGCCAGGGTTAACCTTGACAAAACATTGCACCAGCAATGTTTTCGTAAACCCTGCGGGCGGATTATGCATTCTAATGCATAATCCGGGTTCAATTTACAAGAGCAATTTGCTTTATGTTGGATAAACCTTGCGATGGTGCAAGGGTATGGAAGGAATATCGCATTTAAAATGGTGAAGAGTTAGATACGTATCTATTTAAGGTCCTCGTGCGTTCGCAGATATCCCACCAGGTTAATGATCTCGGCATCGGTCAACGTTTCAAACAGTCCGGCAGGCATCATAGAAGTGGGTATTACTTCGCGCGACTGTATCGTGGATTTGTTGATGATCACAGCATCCTGCCCGACAACGCGCATGGTGATCTGGCGTTGATTTTCAGAAAGAATGTTTCCAGAATAGGTGCGTCCATCGCGTGTGGTGACGACCATCAACTTATAGTCGTCTTGAATTTCAGCACTTGGTTCGAGCACATTCAGCAACAGATAATCAAGGTTTGACCGATTAGAGCCTGTGAGGTCAGGTCCAATATTGCTGCCTTGACCATACAACTTATGACAACTTCCACAGGTGCGTTGAAAAATCATTTTACCGTTCTTTAGATCAGCCGCGCTCAATGCATTATCGGTGAGAAGTGCTTTGTACTTTCCATACGCTTTCGCATCGTGGGGAACCTCATCAATGGGGCCCCAAACTTCTACGAAGCCGCTTCCGACAACCCTGCGCAACTGTCTGGCCACGCTTGCTGGCACATCTCTCTTTGGAATGGTATTGGTTTTCAGTGCTTGGGTTAACATCCATCCATATTGTGACCGTGACGACAACGTCAACACCGCCTCCTGCTTTTCGGCTGTGGTTAAGGAGGGATATCGTGCAAACAAAAGTTCACCCAGTGGTCGGTTATCAAAACCTGCAATCGAGCGGATGGCATCTATTCGCATATTGGAATCATCTAACAACGAAGGGATGATGGTAACCAGCTCTTGACGTTGCTGCGCAGTCAGCGCGGCCAATGCCTTTCGTCTTTGTTCGAGGGTGGCGCGCTTATCATTTAACACGGTCAACGAACGTTGCGCAGCTTCTGTATCTCCAAAGAGTTCTGAAATATCGGTGGATAGTTGTTTTGCCTTTCCATCTGTTTCTTGAAGCTTTGTATAAGCGCCTTTCCAGTTTGCAGGTGCTTTAAGGTCGGTGCGGCCTTCCATGCCGCTTAACATACCTTCAAGCAGACTGACTTGGGTCTTGGGGCGATTTCCAATGGATGAGATCAGGATTTCTAGCGCATTGGCATCGACCGCTCTTCGGGCTATGTATTGCGCTAGCAAGGGAATGTTGGTTTGGGCCGCAAGTTGCAACCCTCGAGCAGGATTTTCCGCCACTTGGGACTCCATCCCAAACCATATCATTTTAGGTATGTTGTGATCATTCTCATCTTCACCGCGAAGCATGAGTTCGCCAGCAACCTTCCACCGGGCTTCGGAATCTATCCGCTGCAGCGCAGATGCCAGGTAAAGTCGCACAACCGGGGACTTATCTGCGCGTGCCATCGCTGAAAACTTACTAAGTGCTGCTGCGGAAGGCGACTTATCTTCACATAACATTTGAATTGCCCAGCTACGTATGTATTCATCCTTGTCTTCAAGTGCCTTGACCAGCTCCGCTACGTCCAGCCCCCCAGTAATGTGGAGTGCCCACATAGCCCGAAGGCGAAAATCCGGATTTGAATTGGTCTGGTAAATTTTGTGTAGCTGGCTATGGGTATCCTTTTCAAGAACTCCTTTGGTAGAACGGTTCTGCAAAATAGTTCGCGACCTGCGCGCATGCCAATCGCTTTTACTCTCTTGTAATTGTACGAGTTGTCGGTCACTCATCTTAGTCAAGTCAGCATACCGGTCGTTGAAGTTTTCAGCTTGTGATTGGTTTGGCATGATCCGGAATATTCTTCCGGTCTCTGCATTGACCACTTCCTGACCGCAGATGTCGGCATCATGCCAATCCAGAACGTAGAGCCCACCATCGGGACCAATCTCCATGCTGAAACCTATCCATTGGCCATTGTTTGCCATCATGAAATCCTCGCCATGACTCGCTGAGAAGCCAGAACCTTTTGGCGTAAGTACATCGGATAGCACGGCATGCTCATGGATATTTGCCATGAAAATCCGACCACGGTGCAAGTCGGGAAAGGCATCGGACTGATAGATGCGCGCTCCACCGTGTGCAGATCGATGGCTGTGATCGGTAATGGTTCTGATGTCGCTATAGAAATAGGGGTTAAAGTGTTGGCCGCCCTGACGGTGATAAATGCCTCCCGGGATAACATACCACATGTGCGGGATGACGCAAGCACTAATGAAAATTTGCCCCTTGGCATCATAATCAATACCCCAGGGATTACTAAATCCATGGGCCACTACTTCAAACTTTTCTTTCGTTGGATGATATCGCCATACCCCGCCATTGATATCCACGCCATCACCTTCCAGAATGTCTTCAGGGAATGGTTCTTTGTGTTGATACAGTTTGCCTTTTCCGATCGGCTTGCGAACCTTGGACGGGGTTGCAAAGCCCTGACATCCGTAGAGCCAGCCATCTGGTCCCCAGTGGAAACTGTTTAGCGTTTCGTGCCGGTCGCGGATACCCCAGCCCGTTAGCCGTACTTCGATATCGTCTACATCGGCTTTATCGTCCTGGTTGCGATCGGGAATAAAAAGTAAGTTTGGAGGCGCACCCACAAAAACTCCATCGAAGCCTACGGCCAATGCTGCAGGGAAGGGGATACCTTCGATAAACACGGTGCGCTTATCGGCCTGCCCGTCTCTGTTTGTGTCTTCTAATATCAAGATGCGGCTATTGCCTGCATTTGAAAATCCATTGCCGCGGGATTCGTAGTCTTTATTTTCAGCGATCCAAAGGCGCCCCCGATCATCCCAGCAAAACGCCATTGGTTGAGTCATGAGAGGTTCAGCTGCCCATGCGTTTACGGTGAATCCTTCGCTGAGGGTCATCGCCTCAACGGCTTCCTTCGGATTTAAAAACTTCGCTTCGCGAGCTTCGCGTTGTGCAATTCCCCAAAGTGCTGCTGTACTATACATCGACTCCTGCCCAACGTATCGTTGCCATGTTTTCGTAAGTTCTATATCGTTCAGCGTGCCCGTGTATGCCACCAATTGATGACGGATGACTTCGGTTTCCCCACGTTTTATTGTCCAGTCATTTTCGCGTGCACGCGCAGGACCTATGCCGAGTTGGCCATCAACCCGCCAATGTTGAGGGTAATCTTTGTTTTCGGGGTGATCAAAGATCGCCAAGTGCGCGAGGTCATCACGGCCTTCTACCCGCATGCCAACATCCACCCACATCGCACGTTGACCTTCGGCTTTTTCGTTGCGTTGGCGAGCGGCATTTACGACTTCACCTTTGATGCCTTCTTTCCAGGGCATTCGAAGAAACAATCCGCCATAGTCATATTTGCCGATCGTGATATTCGTTTTTGCTTCGCCCCTCCATTCCAGCGTGATGAAGTATTTTCCGCCACTAGCGCGCATTGACCAATTTTGAGTCTCAGTTAGTATGGCTACTCCTTTTTCATCGAGTTGGTTGTAGACCGTTTGCCATTTTACCTCAGGTCCCTTTGCTTCTATAATGACTGCTGAAACGCGTTGCCAATAGTCACCTTCGGGGTGGTGAAAATAGTCCCTGCCATTGACTCTTGTGAATCCCCAGTAGAGCCCGGTCTGATGTTTGTGATGCCCAGGACTATATTCTGTTAAAACACCTTTGTTGTCTGGTGCTATGATTGGGTGCAGGTACGGACGAAAGTCGGGCTTCGCATTTTGCACCACAATAGGATTTTTTTCGCCCTCCCGAAAAACAGAAATCGTTGAGGCATTATCATCCTGTACGAGCGTCAACACCGAGTCGGCTAAAAGGTCTGCAGTTTCAGTATATTCATGGGACTTTTTTCCGGAACAGGCACTGAGCAGTAAGATTAATAAAACGGGTATAAGGAACTTGCTCATGGTAGTGGTGGTAAATTAATTTGTGTTGAAATGTTGATCTTTTTCCATTGAACATAGGCTGGTTGACCAGATGGAATAAAGCTAAGAAAAGAAAATTCATTTTCTTGCCCAATTGCGTGGACAGTCTTTCGTTGACTTTTATTAAAAAGTATACCGAAAAGTTTAAAAAATATGCTCATAATTCATTTCAAGAAACTTGCCAGCATAGTTGAACCAATACGCGTTCACAAATGCAATGTGATCCGGGTTATGATTATATTCATCACAGGCTTCATCGTTTCAAATTCCATAGACAAGCCATAATCAAAATAATATTTCCTGCTGGTTTGGCGCAGTGATTCAAACTTATGGACACCCCCTTTTGTTGCGGTCGCCTTGCCCGAAACACACTAAGCGAAGTTAATTGGGTAAATTGAAAAGAATGATGAAGTTGGATTGTTTGTCAGTGACCAACAATAAACAAATAGAATTACAACTGTTTCTGCTGATTTTCAACCTATGGGTTAAAAGTAGCCCGGCTTAGTCTCGCTAATTCAAGCGAGCACATAGAGATTCCTTTCTACCTCACGTTGTGTGGTTTACTGGTAGCGAAGGGTTCAATTATTTTGTTAAGACGGCAAGTCCTGCTTTGGCTACCTCACCATCCTGTGTGGCAGTCATACCGGATATTCCAATACCTCCGATAATTTTTCCGTTGGAGATGATTGGCTCACCGCCTTCAATCACGTATGCCCCCTCTAATGACAAGACTCTTAATCCAACGCCACCACCTGCCACGGCATCTTCAAAAGCCTTTGTAGCACGTTTAAAATTATTAGCAGTGCGCGCTTTACCATGAGCAACGTCAACGGAGCCAATCTGCGTGTTGTCCATGCGTTGCAGCAGCACAAGATTTCCACCAGTATCAACAATGGCTATCACCACGGTCCATTGGTTTTTCGAGGCAAATGCCTCGGCAGCTTCGGCAATTTTTTTGGCCATCTCAAGGTTAACAGGCTCGCCATAATTTAACGGAGGTGCAGGTTTTGTTTGCTGCGCAAAAGCAGTTAACCCACAAAATATTAATGCAATGATTGGTAATTGAGTTTTCATCATAATTAGGTTTAGCAGTTTTTCATTTGGCAAATTGGTTGACCAAAGTTTAGTTGGCAATACATCGAAGATACGGCCATTCATTAAATTGTCAAACAGATAGATTGCTTTGCAATAACTTTATTTGATGAATGATCTTCGTTAACCACTGGAATTTTGAAAATTTCTTTATGCTAGACTGCACTGTTTTTTCTTGTAGCTGGTCGTATGAAGAACGGGAATACCTAGACTGTCGATCCGAGACCAACAATAACAAAGGACAACACAGTGTTTCTGGAATGGTTCGGTGAAGTGAAAATTATAAGTTTTATCTTCGTTCCACGGTTGGTTTGGTTTCGTGGCACAGGACGTGGCTCCTTTGCTGTTGCGGGTCGCCTGATCCGCAACAGGCTAATGAAGTTGCTTGGCAAATTGATAAGAATTAAATAGATGAATTGTTGGTCAGCGACCAATAATAACAAAGGGAATGGATGAAGAACCACAAAACACATCAAAGCAATATTTGAATTCAATAGAATAAATGGATAAAGTAAATTAACTTCATATTCTAAAAAATCTGTGGGAGGGTTCACCGAGGACAACTGAAATAAGATAACGTTATTGATATGGATATGATGTTAATATTTATTGGGATAATCTTTGCTTTTATAATTGCTTCTTATGGTGGACAAAGAAAAATCGGATTCACAGTAGCACTTTTGGTTTCATTAATTCTAAGTCCATTAATAGGTTTTATGTGTGTTGTGCTTTCTGAGAGAAAGAATAAAGACGATGACCAAAACAATTCTTCAAATCAAAATACTAATAATGGATTTGATATTGAACAATTCAGGAGAAACTAGTGCAGCCCCTTTGTTGTTGCGGGTCGCCTGACCCGCAACCTGCAAAGTGAGGTCGATAGGCAAATTGAAAGAAAGTTGGATTGTTGGTCAGCGACCAACAATAACAAAAGTTGAGATTGTTGACTACCATTAATGGATGAAATATATGAAAAGACTTAAAAACATACACCCAGGGGAAGTTCTAAACAAAGAGTTCTTAGTTCCTTTGGGACTAAGCGCTTATAAATTATCAAAAGACGTTGGGATACCACAGTCGCGCTTATCTGAGATTTTAAAAGGAAATAGAAGAATAACGGCCGGCACAGCTCTTCGACTTTCACGATACTTTGGAAATTCTGCCAAATTTTGGCTGGGTCTTCAAGACGATTTTGATATTGAAGAAGAGGAGCAATTGAAGTTTAAAGAACTGGATTCAATTGAGCTCTATCAAAGCAATGCAGCATAACCAGCGTTAATCTTTGGCATAACAGTCATTTACCTTTAGCTATAAACTATTCTCAACTATGGCAAGTCATCCGTTTGGACCATGGACTGAAAGTAATAAACCAATTTTGATACAAGCTGGCGCCCCGTTAGGGGAAGATGAAATAATTGCCGCTCAGATAACTATTGATGTAAATACTGGTAAACAATATTTATTTTACACAGGAGCTGATTATCAAAAAGGTTATTGGATTATGTTGGCAACAAAAGAATAACTAATGATAAGTAATGGTATTGTACATGTTGGTTTCAGTGTATTTGCGAAGTTGTAGCTCGTAAAAAAAGTTGGTGTAAACTGATAGGAAATCACTTTGTAATCCCGCACAACACCATACCACCTTCAGTCAACGTAATACTACAACAGACTATTTTTACGTTGTACTAAAAACCTGAATCTACCTTTTTGTTATTGATGGTCACCCAACCCGCGCCTGGCTAAGTGAAGGTTGGTTAGGCCCTTACAAATTTTCAGTGTTTTTGTAATATTGTTTTATAACTACCTTTTGTAATACGCGTTTTATAATTAGTTCAGCGATTACATTAAAATAGGTTTCGTTGTTATTTTCGTTTAAATACTTTTTTAATTGCGCTTCACTAATATCTATTCGATAAAGTAAATGCATTAAGTTGAAATCAGATTTGTTTTCATTTCGCTGCAATTCAAAAGCAATTTTTTTATGAATACTTATATAATCTGGCTCAAGAGCCTTCACAAAATCAGCAGGAAAATTACTTTGTTCAAAATCTTTTACCAATTGCATTTGAAAGGCATCAAACAAATCTTTGCTGCTTAGCTGATTTCTAATGTCCTGTAAATCTTGCATGATGATTATTAGTAAACGCTGAATCCTCTTTATTGTTGACCCGCTGCGGACTAAGTGAAGTTGATTGGCGAAATGAAAAGAAAGAATTGGGTCGTTGATCTGAAGCCAACAATAACAAAGGGATAGTTGCTGGCGATTATAATTTTTGCGCCAACGCGTTAGATCAATCATTCAACCCCTGATAGACAAGGGCTTTATATGAGCCTTCAATTTCTTCAGCATGGGCGCCCCACATTTGACGATAGAATAATACGACCATTTTTTCTTTTGGATCTACCCAATAAATTGTTGAGAACGCTCCACCCCAAGAGTAAGTGCCTTCCTGACTGGGAAACAGGCCGCTATCTTTTTCAGTTGCGATGGCAAACCCTAACCCAAATTTGCTATCATCCAACATGAGATCACCGATCTGGTTCATCGTCATCATGCGCACCGTATTTCGGGAAAGTAACCGCACACCATTGTATTCTCCGTTATTTAAAAGCATCTGTAAAAAAACTGCATAGTCGTAAATCGTTGAAGACAGCCCACCGCCTCCCGAGAAATATGATTTTTTGCGCAATGGGAAATTCGTATCACCACCTAACGCAGTTACTACTTTCTTTAATCCGGTTGAGTCTTCTTGGAAAAAATTAACGAGTCGACTGGCTTTTTCTTCAGGTATATTAAAATAAGTATCATTCATGCCGAGGGGTTGAAAGATTCGCTGATTGAAAAATTCTTCTAAAGTTAAACCAGACCAGATTTCTACGAGTCGGCCTAACAAATCAATGTTAAGCCCGTACGTCCATTGTTGTCCAGGTTGATGCATTAAAGGCAAAGAGCCTAAGCGCGTCATGGCATCGGCCAACGTTCCCTCATAGACATCTAACCCCGCAGTAATTTTATTCATTGCGTAGATTGAGTTTGCTTCCGGGCTTCCGATCTGGGCATAACCAATACCCGAAGTGTGGGTTAGCAAATCACGAATGGTAATTTGCCGCTTGGCAGGAATAGTTGTGTAGGTGGTATCCTTTGGATTGAACTTGTCCAGCACGGTGGCGTTGGCAAAAGAGGGAATGAATTTTGAAACGGGATGTTCCAATAGAAACTTCCCTTCTTCATAAAGCATCATCACGGCTACGCTTGTGATTGCTTTTGTTTGCGAAGCGATGCGAAAAATGCCATCTCTCTTTAGTGGTTCTTTGGTTTCGAGGTCATTATAACCTGCCGCTTTGAAATAGATAATTTTTCCATCTCTGGCTATCAAACCCACGGCTCCATTGATCCAGCCGTTCTTTACCCATGTATTTAAAGTTGTGTCAATTCGACCTAATCTAATAGACGAGAAACCTGCTAATTGAGGAGCCGATTCAATAAGGACGGTTGAAGTAGTTTGTTTCTTCTGTTCCTGGCAAGCTGAAACGATAATTAGCGCAAGAATAATGATGAGCAAGCGTTTCATGGAGTTGGGTTTAGATTTCTAAGTTAGCTTTTTATTTTTCTCTGCTACGATTTTTTTTTTGTATGCTTGATTTCAAGATGGTTTCAATCAACGCATAGAAGTTCCGTTCTATCTTAGCTAGGAAATTCCCTGTAGCTTCTTAATCTTTTTGATTAGTGTCCAATATTCACGACCATAGCCAACCAGAATCTCTTCACCTGCATGTATAGTGCGCGTAGCTTCAATGAAGCAGCGCTTTCCCTCACTTATAGATTCAGTATTATTTCTCAGTCCTTTTATTTTAACGAGCCCACTTGCATCATTGGCATAGCGGCCAAATGTTTTTATCGCACGCAATGCATTGATTACAGTATTGCGGGTGATGTACATCAGGTAGCCATTATAACCATCCTGTGCTTTTACTTCGCGCCAGGGTTGAATGCGACCTTTGTACTCAACAATGCGAGTCCCTTTTTTAATAGATACTTTTGTGAAAAGTCCTTTACCGGCTTTGGGCAATCGTGATCTCTTTATTATGAGGTGCTTCTCCAACAACGGCATGCATTATCCTTTTTCAGATGAGTTCTCATCATACACGGCATGGAGTGCACTAAGTTCTGTAACTATATCGCGCAGTTCAAGCAGTATGCGGGTTTGTAATAAACCCATGCGATTGCCAATGTCATCTTTTTGAATATCAATCACGAGATCGTCCAACGATTTATTTAAAAGTTTGATTAGCGTCTTTTGCTCATCGTCTAATGTTGCAGACCTGCCTTTTCCGGAAGCTATGTGCTCGGCAACACGATTTGCATAATCGCCCAACTTTTTTTCCAAGGTTGCTGTTAACTCAGCATATTTCTTTTTAGGAGGCGAGTGATGATTCTCCACATGAATCATAATCAACTCGTTTATTAATTGCGCGCTTTGATAAAGATCTTGCATTAAATCAAAAACTAAAATATAAAGTCGACCTGTTTGTAGATTTCCCTTTTCAATTTTCCGCACGTACTTGATAATTTTTGAATCGAATTTCTCAGTTTGAACTTTTAATTTTTCGAGTTCATCTTTCGATCCGTGCAAAGTTCTTTGATCTTCATTTAACAAGGCCCTTAAACTTTGAATAACAACCTCCCTAATTGTCTTCAGTGTTTTTGCCGTATTTTTTTTGCTTTCACTAATTGCCAGGGGTACGCTCAACTGTTTAACCGCTAACAATTGATTCTCTTCTTTTTCAATTTTAGATTTTTTATTGAAGACAACATGACTGCGCACCAATAAAAATCCGGCCAGCACAGTAAGCACTAATGGCCCGATCGGATATGCTTTGTACATGATAAATGCTAGCAGTCCACTTGCCAACAACGCAACGACTGCTGTAATTAACCAACCGGCAATCACATTGATAACACCAGCCACACGATACACAGCACTTTCTCTTCCCCAGGCCTGATCGGCAAAGGAAGAACCCATGGCCACCATAAAGGTTACAAAGGTGGTACTTAGCGGAAGCTTCTGTGAAGTTCCGTAGGCAATCAAAATGCTGGCAACTACCATGTTTATACTCGCACGAATTAGGTCAAACGAAGCCTCATCCGGTGCTGGGTTAGTTGCTGTATCTTTTTCAAATCGAATAGTCAGACTTTTTGTCCAACTCTCCGGCACTATTTTTTCGATCTGCCGGCCTGTCCACATGGCACTACCCACCAAGGCTCGTGATACAATATTGGGTTTGAATCGCTCATCGCCACCTTCATCTTGTTTTCCAAGCGATACTTCTGTTTCGGTAACCTTTCGACTTTTGGAGTTCGTCCATAAAGTGATAACCATCACTACACCGCCCACGAATAATAACCACGATGGCGTTATGATTTTTTCATTTAATATGGCCATATTAAAATCTGTTGCGGCCACCCCCGATGCAGACCAGGCCTGAAAGGAGATTAATCCGGCCACAGACACACCCATAAAATTTACCAGGTCGTTTCCCGCAAAGGCCATGGCCAAGGAAAACGTACCTAACAGAACAACAACTTTTAATGGATTGATTTTTTTCCACCACATTAAAATCTGGATCACAATAGCCCAAAACACAATAGAGCCAACAATGATAAGCCAGGTGTTGTTAGTGATCCATGTTATTTGATCATTCGTGATAAAGGAGCTTCCCTTAGCACCTTTGATTAATAAAAAATAAACAATGGCCGCAATTGCAAAGCCACTAAATACAGCACCATATTTTTTTAGTGTCTTCTTAAGTTTAAACGTAAAGATGATGCGGGCAATGTGTTGCACAATCGAGCCAACAATAAAAGAGAGAAACACAGAGAGAAAAATACCACTGATAATGGTTATGGCACTCGAGTAGTTAATAATCTCGCTCCAGGTTTCAAATCCTGCACCACGTTCAAATGAAATAAGTAACCCTGTTACTAATGCAGCGCCTAATAATTCAAACACGAGTGATACCGTGGTTGATGTGGGTAGGCCGAGTGAATTGAAAAAATCCAATAGAATAATATCCGTAAGCATCACCGCTAAAAACACGATGATGATTTTATCGAATGTAAAGAAGGTAGGATTAAAAATTCCATTGCGGGCAATTTCCATCATGCCATTTGAAAAAAAGGAACCTGCTAAAATTCCGAGACTAGCTATTAATAAAATAATCCTGAAGGAGGCCACTTTCGAGCCGATGGCGGAGTTAAGAAAGTTAACGGCATCATTACTCACACCCACAATCAAGTCAACCCCGGCCGCAACCATTAAAATGATAATAAATATCAAGTAAAAATCCATTATAAATCAGGCTCAGGTAAAATTGGTCTCAAAAATACAGAACGAAAGCTAACCATGTATGGAAAGCGGTATCTTTATGCGCTATGAAGGACTTTAAAAAGTATTTCCTTATTCCAGCGACACCGGATCAGGTTTACCTGGCCTTGACCACTGAGGCAACTATTCAATTATGGACGGGCGATAAGGTAGAGATGATTGCAGAACCTGGAACAGAATTTTCGCTATGGGATGGTAGCATTGTGGGAAAAAATCTGGAATTCGAAAAAGATAAGCTCATTATGCAGCAATGGTATTTTGGCGAGCAGGAAGAAGAGTCTATTGTTACTATCAAACTTCATCCCCATGATGTTGGAACTTCCGTAGAACTCAAGCACATCAATATTCCTGATCCGGATTTTGATGAAATTGTTGAAGGCTGGAACGATGCCTACTTTGGATCGCTTCAGGATTTTTATGAAGGTGAACCCAAGGCGTGAAAGTGATATAAAAAAACAAGTAAGCCATTGAAAGCCGGCTTGGGATTATCTTTTATTTCTAAGGTAACATCTACTTCAAACTTAGTAATGCCCCGTAAGTTGGCGATGGAATGAAGTTTTGCGCGCAAGCGTACTTCACTATTAACAAGTACCGGCTGATTGAATTTGAATTTTTCAATGCCGTAGTTGATCATCATTTTAATGTTCCGGAATTCAGCAATCTGATCCCATAAATGGGGAACTAACGACAAGGTAAGGTAGCCGTGGGCAATGGTACTTTTAAATTGTGTTTCAGCAGCCGCACGCACTGGATCTGTATGTATCCATTGATGATCGAGCGTGGCATCAGCAAATAAATTAATTTGATTCTGAGTTATGGTTAGGTATTCTGAAACCCCAAGTTCTTTTCCTTTATAAGTCTCAAATTCTTCAAAACTACTGATGAGTAGAGCCATGGGCAAACATTTTTTTCTTAGCGATGCCGAATATAGTCAAATTCATTTAGCATCAATAGTTTGATCATTTGATGTCCAGATAAAGTGACGATTGGGCAAATACATCCTTAAATTTGAGATTAAAGTATCTACATTAGAACGCTAATGACTATGCATTTAATCACATTTGGCTCAACAGTTAAAGAACCCGCCCCTTTGGTTAAACCTGTGGTTGAGCCCGAAGTGCTAGTGTCCATTGATCCCAAAGTGTTGAAAGATGCGTATGTCTATGTCCATTGCTATTTTAAAAATGATTGGAATGAAATGCTCATCCGCATTTGGCGATCAACTTTTTTGATTGATCGTACCTCCGGAAGCAGAAGTGAATTAGTTCATGCTGAAAATATTTCATTTGCACCTCAGTGGAAAATGATTTCCGGCAATACTACCTTTTCATTTTTACTAATCTTCTCAGCCTTGCCCAAAGATTGCAAGGTGTTCGACCTGTTGGAAGACATTCCCCAATCGGGTGGATTTTTTATTTCCAACATCACACGCAACGAGTTGGATGTTTATCATGTAGATATTTTATAGTTTAAATAAAACACCTGTCAGCCTGAGCTTGTCGAAGGCCCTTGCACCAAACAATACAGGTTTAGATAAACTCAACTTGAAAGAGACCATACGTTAGAGACAAACATTTTTCAAATTCAGCACTATCTTGCACACATGTTGTACCCGGTTCTTGAAATTGTTTCTGAGTTAAAGCAACAGTTAGCCAGCAGAAGAACAGTCATCTTACAAGCGCCACCGGGTGCGGGGAAAAGTACGATTCTTCCGTTACAATTGTTGAATGAACCGTGGCTTGCGAATAAAAAAATAATCATGCTTGAGCCAAGGCGGTTGGCGGCACGATCAGTAGCGATGCGTATGGCTAGTTTGATGGAAGAAGAAATAGGAGCAACGATTGGTTACCGGGTGCGTTTTGAAAATGTGGTGAGTGCTCATACAAAAATTGAGGTTGTTACAGAAGGCATTCTCACACGCATGGTGCAATCTGATAATTCATTGGAAAATGTTGGGCTTGTAATCTTTGATGAATTTCATGAACGCAGTTTGCAAGCCGATCTTGCTTTGGCGTTATGCACTCAAGTTCAACATGTCTTGCGCGATGATCTCCGAATCTTAATCATGTCGGCAACATTAGACGGTGAAAAGATTTCTAGTGTATTGAACAACGCACCTATACTTACCAGTCTAGGTAGACAGTTTCCAATCACCTTTAACTATTTTGCTGTTGATAAAAATGCCAGACTTTCTGCAGAGACTGCGCGTGTGATAAAGAAAGCGTTGCAAGAACAACAAGGTGATGTGCTTGTCTTCCTTCCGGGAACGGGAGAAATAAAGCAAGTGGCATCATTGCTGGATGAAATTACATCGGCACAAGTTGTTCCGCTTTATGGCGATTTACCTTTTAAGCAACAACAAGCTGCTATTCTTCCGCATCCGCAAGGCATGCGCAAAGTTGTGTTGGCAACATCACTGGCAGAAACTTCTTTAACGATTGAAGGCATCACCACGGTAATTGATTCAGGATTTTCGCGAGTTCCAAAGTTTGATCCGCGCAGTGGTCTCACCCGATTAGAAACAGTAAAAGTTACAAAAGATTCGGCCGATCAACGGGCGGGCCGCGCGGCACGATTAGGTCCGGGAGTTTGCTATCGCATGTGGGCGGAGACAATGAATCACACCTTGCAACCAACTCGTCAACCCGAAATGTTGGAAGCTGATCTGGCTTCGTTCGTGTTGGAACTTGCTAATTGGGGAATTCAAAATCTAAACGAACTTACTTGGATTACTACACCACCTGAAGGCGCAGTAAAGCAAGCAAGAGAATTACTTCACGCGTTGGATGCACTTGCTGATAACAAAATAACAAGTCGCGGTAAAGAGATGTTGAAATTGCCAACACATCCACGCGTTGCACACATGATGTTATCTCCCTCACCCACTTCCCCTCTCCCCGGGGAGAGGGGTGTCCCAAAGGGACGGGGTGAGGGTAAGGAAAAAACCAGTTTGGCCCTCGCCACCGATGTAGCAGCCGTTTTAGAAGAGCGCGATCCACTTCCAAAAGAATCGGGAGCTGATTTATCATTGCGCATTGAAGTGTTACGAAAGTGGCGCGGTGGTGAGCGTGTAAATGCGGATAGAAATGTGTTAGAACGAATTGAACGAGTAGCAGCCAACTGGAGAAGGATTTTCAAACTAGTTGTTGATAATCGTGCACCGATTGATTCCGATGTTGGAAGTTTAATAGCTGAAGCGTATCCGGAACGGATTGCCCAGCAACTTGAAAAACAAAGTGTGCGTTACAAACTTGCTAACGGTCGCGTAGTTCGGTTGCCCGATCATGATGCATTGCTGCGCGAAAGTTGGTTATCCGTAGCACATCTTGATGCTGGGAGTGGAGAAGGAAAAATATTTTTAGCAGCCGCATTAAATGAAAATGATCTTGTTCATCGGGCTAAAGAAGTTGAAACAATAAAATGGGATGCTGAGCGCGGAATGATTTCGGCCACGCTTGAAAAAAGGATTGGCAACACCATTCTGTCAAGTAAACCAGTGCGAGAATTTTCTGAACACAAACGAATTCAAATTTTATGTGGCGCACTTCGTGAAGAGGGCTTAAAACTTTTGAATTGGAGTGAGGCGCAAGTCGCCTGGCAGGCGCGAATCCTTAGTTTAAAAACCTGGCGACCCGATGATGGTTGGCCTGATGTAAGTGAGCAAGCTTTGTTAAATACCGCAGAGCAATGGCTTGCACCTTTCTTAACACAGGTTTCAAAACGCACAGATTTTCAGCGATTGGATTTGCAAAATATTTTAGATGGATTGATTCCATGGGAACTTACTAACCGATTAGATAAACTTGCGCCCTCGCGCATAACGGTTCCCAGTGGTTCTCAAATTAAAGTAACGTATTCTCAAGATGGCGGCACACCCATTATGGAAGTGCGACTACAAGAGATGTTTGGCTTGCTGGAAACCCCTGCTGTAAACGAAGGTCGCACGAAAGTTTTATTACATCTCCTTTCACCGGGTTATAAACCAGTGCAGGTAACGCAGGACTTAAAAAGTTTTTGGCAAACGACTTACCATGAAGTTCGCAAGGCACTACGCATGCGCTACCCACGCCATCATTGGCCCGAAGACCCGTGGACGGCAGAGGCGGTGAGGGGTGCTAAGAAAAGCAAACCTCATCCCTAGCCCTTCTCCTTCAGGAGAAGGGAACACTATCTAGATCATGTTCCTCTCTCCACCACGGAGAGGGGCAGGGGTGAGGTTCTTTCTGATCTCAACCAATACCTCCGACATGTTTTCTAAGACTTGTTCGTTGGTAAACCTGATTACTCGCAGTCCAAACGATTCTAGTTCTTTGTTCTCAGTAAATCATAAGCGGGATTGTCATCAACCAAATGAATTTTGCCATCTACTTCTATTACAAGCTTGCATTCATGACAATAGAAATCGAGAATAAAATTAGAAATGGGATGCTGCCTTCTGAATTTATAGCCCATCGTCTTTCGATTTCTAAGATTTAGCCAAAGTAAATTCTCAGCAGGTGTCATCACCTTTTTTAGGGCACGAGCTCTTTCAAATATTTTTGCGGATGCTTTCTCGTGGAATGGCAGTGACATAGAGTTAAGGAAGTTAAGTATTCAAGTTTGATTTCCTATTCTTTAAACATTCCAATATTTGCAATAATTTTTCATTAGTGCTAAGGCGGTGTCCTCTGTGGTAAATAATACACGATTCAAATCCTTAATGCTCTTAATTTCTCAACTAACTTAATGGTTCAATTTTTTCGCTACGAAACTCTGTGCCCTCTGTGGTTTAATTGACTTCCGGCTTTTTCGGATAAATAAATCCACGAATCAAATCCTTAATGCCTTTAATATCTTAACTATCTTAATGGTTCAATTTTGACCGTTTCATTTCGTGTGCTTTGTGCAACCTCCGTGCCCTCTGTGGTAAATAATACACGAATCAAACCCATAAGGCCCTTAATTTCTTAACTATCTTAATGGTTTATTTCATTTTCATTGTGCCCTTTGTGCAACCTCCGTGTCCTCTGTGGTTCAACAAAAATTCGCTTATCAAATCGAAAATCTCCCTTCGTAACTCTCTATAGCGATTGGAATATTTTAGCTTCCTTATGAAAGGAGAATTACCTACCTTCCTCTCGAATTTCAAACCTTGAATTTTAAAAATCTAACTTCAATATCTATGGCCACTTATTCAATTAATGTAAATGGTGAAACTCGCAAGGTGGATGTGTTAGCCGACACTCCTTTGCTTTGGGTGCTGCGCGATACGCTAGGCCTTGTAGGTACAAAGTATGGATGTGGTATTGCACAATGTGGTGCATGCACCGTGCATATGAATGGCAATGCCGTTCGATCTTGTTCCTTGCCAATTTCATCGATTGGTGATAAAAAGATAACCACCATAGAAGGTCTTTCCGAAAAAGGAGATCACCCTGTGCAATTGGCGTGGCAGGAGATTGATGTGCCGCAGTGTGGCTATTGCCAGGCTGGTCAGATTATGAGTGCGGCTGCGTTGCTCGCTAAAAATCCTACACCTACGGAGGAACAAATTGGTACTGCTATGAATGGCAACATTTGTCGTTGCGGTACTTATCATCGAATTAAAGAAGCCATTGTAGTAGCCTCAGGTAAAAAATAATCAATCATGGAAACTCTTACTAAAACAAACAGACGCGATTTTTTGAAGTTGGGCTTAACGGCAAGCGGTGGCTTGTTGTTAGGATTTAATTGGAGCAGTGCTTCTGCTTTTGAAGCGGTGAGTGATTCCGAGATTGCTGCAGGCTTAGTTGACTTCAATAGTTATTTATCGATTTCATCCGATGATGTGATAACGATTTTTTCTCCTAACCCTGAGTTAGGTCAAAATATTAAGACTTCTTTTCCAATGATTGTGGCGGAAGAACTTGATGCCGATTGGAAAAAAGTAAAAGTTGTTCAAGCTAATCTTGATAAAAAATATGAACGCCAACTTACTGGCGGAAGTGGTGCCATCCCTCACAGCTGGGAACGCTTACGTAAAGCAGGCGCCACCGCGCGACAGATGTTGGTAGAGGCTGCCGCAAAGCGATGGAATGTTTCTGCTGATAAATTAAAAACTGATACCGGCTATGTTATTCATCCTGATGGAAGAAAGTTAACCTATGGTGAACTCGCTGCCGAAGCAGGAGCTTTACCTGTTCCCACTGATGTTAAGTTGAAGGATAAAAAGGATTTTAAAATTATAGGTCAGGCTATTCACAATGTCGATAACCTGGAAATGGTTACCGGTAAACCATTGTATGGACTGGATTTCTATCGCGAAGGAATGTTGTTCGCCATGATTCAGCGACCCGCTTCTTTTGGTATGAAAATAAAATCGGTGGATGACGCTGCCGCGAAAGCAATGTCGGGCATTGTGGATGTAGTAACATTTAAAAATAATGTTGCTGTGGTTGGCAAGTCAACCTGGGAAGTGAACAAAGCCCGCAAAGCATTAAAGATAGAATATGAAAAGGATGGCGAGATCGAAAGTACTTCCGATCACGATCGCATCTTTAAAGAATTGTTGACTGGTAAAGAAGCAACAGTAAGGAGAAAAGATGGAGATGTTGATTCAGCATTCAAATCAGCAGCAACGGTAATCTCGCGCGAGTATCAGTGTCCGTTTCTATCGCATAGCCCGATGGAGCCGATGAACTTCTTTGCGCACGTTCGTCCTGATGGTGTAGAGTTGGTGGGTCCATCACAAACTCCAGACATAGCACGCAATGCAACTGCAACGTTGTTGGGGATTGCGCCTGATAAAATTACGTTAGAGCTTACTCGTTTAGGCGGTGGTTTTGGTCGTAGACTAAAAGCAGATTATGTATTAGAGGCAGCTGAACTTAGCAGCATCATCAAAGCTCCGGTAAAAGTTACCTGGACGCGTGAAGACGATATGATGGGCGGAAGCTATCGCCCTGCAGTACGTTACAAATTTGATGCAGCGCTGGATGCTAAGGGAAATCTGGTTGGCTATAAGCTCAGAGGTGCAGGAATCAATGCTGGCAACAGCACCCGTGAAGATAATTTTCCGAGTGGGGCAGTTGATAATTTATTGATTGACTCAGTAGAACATAAATCACCGATTACAACTGGTGCATGGCGCGCGCCTATTACAAACTTTCTGGCCTTTGCCGAGCAAGCATTTTTAGATGAAGTTGCCTTGGCTGCAAAGAAAGATCCCGTTCAATTTAGATTAGAACTTTTAGAAAAGGCAAAGAAGACTCCGAGTGGAGAAATCAAATACGACATTGATCGGATGATTGGTGTTATAAATCTTGCAGTAGAAAAATCTGGCTGGGGCAAGAAGAAAAATTTAGCGCAAGGGTTTAGTGTTTATTTCTCGCACCGCAGTTATGTAGCGCAAGTGGCAGAAATAGAAATGAAAGGTGGCAACCCGGTATTAAAGAAAATGTATGCCGCTGCCGATTGTGGAGTAGTGGTGAACTTGAGTGGTGCCCGCCAACAAGTAATGGGCGGTATGGTAGATGGCCTCGGCCATGCGTTATACGGACAGATTACTTTTAAAAATGGTGCAGCCGAACAAAAGAACTTTAACAATTACCGACTCATCCGTTTAAAAGAGGTGCCCGAAGTAGAAGTACACTTTATGAACAACGGCATAGACCCAACTGGCTTGGGCGAACCAGCCTTGCCGCCTACGGGTGGGGCAGTTGCGAACGCCTTCTTTAAAGCGACCGGCAAGCGGTTATATAATCAGCCCTTTATGAAGCAAGAAGAAATGAAAGGCGTTACGCTGGGCGAGAAGATGTAGGTGATGCTGTCATGCACAAAAAAAATATCAACTATTTTCGTGGAAATTGATTTGCATAGGGAGTTTTTTGCCACTTCATGGTATATAGAGAATATCAACAATTGCATATATTCGGATGTTATGGGCAAGGCGGTGAATCAGTCTTCGATTAACGTGGACGACTAAACAACTT
>Ga0209181_10003432_pt1 | contig 24455 bp, 20 predicted proteins | sample MAT05_FD_187208 | JGI IMG/M metagenome (GOLD analysis project Ga0209181, IMG submission 187208) | Freshwater microbial communities from Lake Fryxell liftoff mats and glacier meltwater in Antarctica - MAT-05 (SPAdes) (version 2) | ecosystem: Environmental > Aquatic > Freshwater > Ice > Liftoff...
TTGCCTTTGCAGCAGCACGGAAAGGGCGAATATTACGATCATTCTCGGCAGGGCATTGAATACCTCGGCCAAACGCATGATAGCAAGGTCAGCAGGCAAGACAACTAATTTTGAAAAAAACGACCACCGGCTAATCAATCCTCCTACAATATTGAAAATCAGCACAATGCACAGAAAAATACCTATACTTTCCACCAAAACAGCGAAAGATTCTGCTACAGAGAGTTCGTATTTTCGCAAAATGAACGCACAAAAAAACGCAACAGGGATGCCCATCAAAGTCAGCCAGAGTCGGCCTCGGCGTACGCGCAGCCGCTCGTCGCCAAAATATCCCGCCACCGTACCCAGGGTCAGCCCAATGAGCAATGCCATTCCCATTGCAACACTGCCCGTGAGCAACGCTACCCTTGCGCCCGACACCAGGGTAGCCGCCACATCGCGCCCATCTGAATCGGTCCCCAGACAATGCTGAAAACGGGTCGCAAGACCGGGCTGTACTGCGCCGGGGGGCAAGAGGCCGGAAAGTTGGCGCGTTGAATATTCTCCGGGCGAGAATGGGATGGGTGCATAAACAGGAGGCTCGTCAAAATGGGAATAATCTTTCCAGGCTTCATACTGTGATTTCTCGAAAAGCGTGTCCAATGCTGGTATTCCAAATCTTGCATCGGGATCCACAAAAACCGACCGAAGCCCCGGCCAATACGCTTCGCCCCCAATACGGCAATACAAGGGCCTGCCATTGGCTATGACATCGCGGAACACGGCCATAAAAAGCAGGAAGCCGAGAAACCAGAGCGAGGCTTTTTTTGACATGGTTTGTTAGATGGACGATATTCAAGCGAAAGGAAAAACAATGCTGAACTCCTTTGTCAGACGTTGCCCCGTTTCATCATTACGCGCAAAACCCAGCACAAAGCCACCACCGCCTGCACCGCAAATTTTCAAGATAAAATCTTGATTTTCAAGGTTTTTCTTCCAAAAACCTTCCAAAGTTTTCGGAATCATGGGCGCAAAATTTTCAAATTGGAAAACGGAAACGCGGCGCAAATTAAGCCAAAACAAATCGTTGTCAGCAGAAAGCCAGGCACGAACCAACGCCTCGTGCGCAGGCAAATATTCCTTTGAAAGTTTTTCGGCAAATAAAGGCTGATTGCTTTGGGTCAAAAACCACTCGACCAAGGGACCCGTGCGGCGTGGCAATTGGGAATCGAGCAAAAACACGCTTGGCTTTTCTTCTTCCCAGTTTTTAGGAGCGGCCTGCTGTACCTCGGTTTTGTTCCGAATCAAAATCGGTTCGCCCACGAAACTCGTGAGCGGGTCAATACCCGAACTACTGCCATGGAAGAAGCTTTCCATGCGGGAGAAAATGCTTTTCAACTCCTCCAGGTCTCTGGTTTTTTCGCTTGCATAACGGTCATAAATGGCTGCACACAAAGCCCCCGAGCTTCCCAATCCATAGCCCGTTGGGATGTCAGATTGGAAAAAAAGCCCCGCTTCCAAATCGCGTTTAAATTGCAACGTATCTAAACATTCCAAGGACTGCAAACGCTCGCTATCTGCCCATTGGAGCATCCTTGCATGGTGTCGGTCAAAATCTTTACCCCAGGCCCAACGCCCACAAAATGTTGTCACGGGCACGGCCAAAGCAGATGCGCCGAGCAGGAGCACGTGTTCGCCAAACAATAGAAGTTTGGCTGGAAAGATGCGATGGCCGAGCGTTGAAGTCACGACCAGCGAAGGTATAAATTCAAGCCAACCATTTTCGTTGTTTATACGTCGTTAAGCCAAAATCTATCTTTCATGAAAAAAATGCTTTTCTCAATCGGTATTTTGTCTTGCCTATTGTGGTTCAGACACTTTGGTTTTCCAAACGACACCAATGAGCGATGCTGCTTACAAACTCGCAAAGGAACTGATAACTGATATCCCGGAGAGCCTGTTTGAAGGTGAGCAGACGTATTTCGAAGGCCAAGAATGCCGCGATTGTGGTGGCTATTTCATAGAAATAAACAAAGCTGGCGTAGTGCGGCAGTTTTCATTCGGCGATTTAAAAGGCAAAGATTGGCCTGAGGAGGTAATAGATTTTTACGAGGATTTCGTAGAGGTGATTTCGTTATTGCCGAAATGAAAAAGTCCTCGCGTCCCGAAGGCGCGAGGGCTTTTTCAGTAGGGGTTGAAAGGCCCGATAGCCTATTCTACCACAAATTTTTTCGTCGCAATTTTTCCTTCTGCCAATATGTGGGCGGTGTAAATCCCCTTTGCCAAGCCGTTGACAGTCAAATCATTTACCGTCTTTAAGTCTTGCTGAAGCACCATTTTTCCACTTAAATCAAACACTGTGATTTGACCTGTTTCGGCCTCCAAAAGTTCGATGTGCAGCGTATTGTTTTGCACCAAGGTCGGGAAGAATTTCACCGCTGCTTCCCGTGCTGGATCAATTGCAGCCGAAGTGGTGCGCAGCACTGCTGTTTTATTTGATTGAATTGCATTGTCACCCGTTTTCTGGCCATTGTTGTTGGAGCAAAGGCTGGTAAAATAAAAGGTGGCCTTGTCTCCCGAAGCAGTTGCAGGTGCTTTCCAGGTGAATGTCCAGGAAGTGCTGCCATTGCTGAGGGTTCTAGGCGACGATTGGCGGGCGTATTTTTTGTTTGCAATTCCGGATCCAATATTCACTCCAGAACCTGCGGTTAAGGTGCCACACATAGCATTTGCTCCATCCCAGCAAGTCAATTCAAAACCTGCGCGAACCGCGTTGCTTGTATTTGTGAGTGTGATGGTATAAGTCTCGTTGGCTTCTATGGTATCGGGAACACCCGAGATACTGACGATGCCCATAAAAGAACCACCTGAGTGACAACCGCTGGCGGTGCTGCAAGTTGTTTCACCCGGTGCGCCTGTTTGGGCAAGTGGTGGGTTGTTGGGGTTGCGCATGGAATTGGTGAGTAAAAACCAAGCGGAGAGTAAAAGGGTGAGAACGGGTAAGATTTTGAAATTCACGATGAAAATTAAGAAGATTGAGAAAAAAAATAAGCCGCAAAATCGCAGTTGCATGCCTTTGAGCATCAAACTTCTCATCGGTGTACTCGTGTCTGGGAGGCGGTAATGGTCCTGGGCCAGCAATGTTATGTTCCAAAAAACAAAAAGGGCAGAAAGACCCGAGCCATCGCCCAAACCCTTTCTGCCATTCATTTACAGGGAGTGGATACCTCAAATATTACATATTCAAACTCATCTTCAATTTCTTTTCCACCTCTTCTACCGTGTCCTTGAACACTATGTCCGTATCCATCATGTCCTGAACTGCTTTACAGGAATAAATGACCGTGCTGTGGTCGCGCCCACCGAATTGCTCGCCGATAGATTTCAATGACTTGTTCGTCAATTTCTTGGCGAGGTACATAGAGAGTTGCCGCGCGATCACGATGTTGCGCTTGCGGGTTTCGTGGTGGAGTTTTTCCACCGGCACGCTGAAATGCTCGGCGACGAGTTGCTGGATGAATTCGACGGTGATCTCCCTGTTTATGGTGGTCACGAAGTTGCGGATCACCTCTTTGGCCAAATCCATGTCCACGTCGCGGCGGATGAGGGTGCTTTGTGCCAGCAGCGACACCATCACGCCTTCCAGTTCGCGGATATTGTTCTTTATATTGTAGCAGATGAACTCCAGCACGTCGCTGGGGATGTCCACGCCTTCTTCTTCCATTTTGGTCTCGAGGATTGCCATGCGCGTTTCCAGATCGGGCGCTTGCAAATCGGCGCTGAGGCCCCATTTGAAGCGCGAGATGAGCCGCTCCTCCATACCTTCCAAGTCCTTGGGCGGACGGTCGGAAGTCAGGATGATCTGCTTGCCGTTTTGGTGCAACTGGTTGAAGATGTGGAAGAAAATCTCCTGCGTTTTCTGTTTGCCGGAAAGGAATTGAATATCGTCAATGATCAGCACGTCAATCATCTGGTAGAAATTGACGAAATCGTTGACGGAGTTGTTCTTGATCGCTTGGATGATCTGGTTGGTGAATTTTTCCGCCGAAACATACAGTACGGCCTTCGACTCAATCTTGCTCACCACATCATTGCCGATTGCCTGCGCCAGGTGAGTTTTGCCCAAGCCAACGTCGCCAAAAATAAACAGTGGATTGAAGGCCGTGCCGCCCGGTTTTTTAGCAATGGCAAGACCGGCATTGCGGGCCAAACGGTTACAATCTCCTTCGATAAAATTCTCGAACGTATAGTTTGGGTTGAGTTGCGGGTCAACTTTGATGCGCTTGATGCCCGGAATGATGAAGGGGTTCTTTATCATTTCAGCATCAAAGGAGCCTGGCACAGGCTCGCTGTCCTTGTCGGCAGAAGGCCGTGTGTCCAATTTGCCACTGTTGCTGCTGTGGCCATTGGCTTGGGACGCACTGTCTGGGATGTGGTACACCAAGCGTCCGCGCTCGCCAAGTTCCTGACGAATGCTCTTTTTCAAAAGCTGCACATAGTGTTCTTCGAGCCATTCGAAGAAGAATTTGTTGGGCACTTGGATAGTAAGCACCTCCGTATCGAGTTGCACGGGTTTGATCGGTTCAAACCACGTCTTGAAGCTCTGTGGGCTTACGCTTTTTTTGATGGTACGCAGACAATCGTCCCATACCATCCGGCTGTCTCTTGTCATACCAGATGGGCACATTTGGGTTTTAGGAAGGACCCGTTAAGAAATTTCGTCTTGGTGAAGCTGTTCAGTCGAGTAGGGCGACAAAGATTGGGCAAACTGGCGACCTACACAAGTAGAATTTAACTTTTTTCCAGAATTTTTTTTTGCTTTTTCAAAACAACTTGAAAACGAGCACTTTGCGAAAAAGGCCGTGGCCAAAAGCCAAATCAGCATTTACGGCAATACCTTAATTTACTCGAGTTTTCAAAATTTATATCACAACTTTGATTATTCCCCAAACAATCAATGCTATTAAATGACTTACGGAATTTTTTTCAAAACCTTCGTTAATGATCGAAATTTATCTTTGAAACAAATTTTTAGCACTATTCAATTGAACGAATGGTCTGAATTTCAGCGCAAAAGGAAATTAATTTGTCAATAAAAAAACAAGATGTTTTTAAATATAAAGCCGCCTAATCCTGACTTGAATTGAAGGCATAATCCGCTAGGCATCTGCACAAAACCTCGTAAAAATAATGTTATTTTGGGTCAAAAAAACCCAATACAATCATTCTCAATGGCTTGCCTAAAACAACTGCCCAGCCTCGGTGCGCACAGCAAGGATGGCCGTTTGCAAGGGCGTGATGCTTTGCTCGTCAAGGGCTTGAAGCAGTGCGTTGGCGAGTGCCTCCGCAGGGGCATCCGGGTCAAGTTCGGGAGCCATCAGCGTGACCAATGCCAGAGTGTTGTTCTTGGCGATGCGTATGATCTGCCAAAGCGTGTCGGACACATACAGTTGCTGCGACACATTGTGCTCAAATTCCTGATTGATGGCCATGAGCAAAACACCGCGCAATTCGCGCACTTTCATGTTGGGCATCCGAACCCGGAGCATCGTATTGGCTATATCTGCACGGTCGCAGAGCAACATGAGGCGTTCGTAGGCGGAAAGGCGAAGCGGGAGTGTGATTTTTTGCGCGTCATTGCGCAGCAAAGCACGATCCATTCGCTGACGCTCGTCCAGAAGAGATTTCAACAGCAAATACGCCGTGGCACCTACAATGACGGCAGGGATGGTGAGTTTTAGGATGTCTAGAAAAAACTCCATGGGTGAGGCTACGGATTGGTTAAAACCGCCTACGCCAAGGCTTCGGCGGTTAAAAAGGCGGCAAAGATAATCGCCGCTGCGATTATTTGGGCATCCAATTCAAGAGGTTTTAGAATTTGTGCGCTCCGCCGCTCCCGTTTTTGACGACCTTCAAATAGCGGTGAACGATCTTTTTCCGCAACAGCATAATAATAGAGACGAACAATTTAGCTACTTTCGTGTTGAACTTGTAATTTTGCCGCTCAAACAAACGGCACTTTTTTCATGGAAACGATGCTCGAAAATACGACCACAATGTCGCCTGTCAACCTTACAGTAGACGCAGTAGAACAACTTAAGATCATTCGCAATCAGGAGAACATCCCTGCCGACTACTGCCTTCGTTTGGGCGTGAAAGGCGGTGGCTGTTCAGGCTTTTCCTATGTGCTTGGGTTTGACCAGGCAAATGACACCGATGATAGTTTTGAAATCGGAGGGCTCCGCGTGGTGATGAACAAGGCCCACGTCATTTACCTGCTCGGTATGGAAGTGGATTTCCACAATGGCCTCGACAACCGCGGGTTCACGTTTGACAACCCGAACGCGAAAAGCACTTGCGGCTGTGGAACGTCTTTTTCGGCCTAATTCACCACGGTCACAGCACCCTCGTATTGCACTTGCTTTCCATCCCAGAACTCTACCACCGTCAGGTAGGGGTACACACCCGAGGGAGCCAATTTCCCATTCCAGCGACCGCCCCATCCCTGAAACGGAGCGTTGGGCTGGAAATCAAGCCGTTCAAACACCAATGAGCCGCCCCGGCTGTAAATTTGAAGCGAAACTACCCGACGCACCCCTTCTCCTGCAAATACTGTGAAGTAAGCATCTGACGCGCTTCCAGGTTTAATCACATTGGGAAAGTAAATCTTTGTTTGTTCCACCTCAACCGTCAATTCGTCGCTGGCGGTACAGCCATGTTGGTCTCCTACTATAACGGAAAATTGCGTGGATTCAGAAATACTTATCGTATGCCTAAGCGTATCTTGTCTGGAAAAAACAGACGATGGTTGCCACGTTATAGTTTGTAGAAAATCAGTCTCTACACTGGCAAGGGCTCGGATATTAAGTGGCTCACCCGCCATAATATGGGTCGCACTGACCACCAGCTTTACCAACAATTCAACAGGTTCTTTGATCAAGAAAGGCCAACTTTTTGTCCCTCCAGATGCGTCCCGGACATAAAGCAGGTATTCGCCCGCCCAGAGCAGGTCAAATGTTGGGTTGGTGGTGAACGTTTGTCCGTCGAGGGAATAAAAATACGGCTTTTCCCCACCGAACACGGTGTCAATATGGATCATACCATTGCGAAGACCGTAGCACTGTACGGGAGTGACAATGGCACGTATGCTGTCTACTTCGCTAGATCGGGCGAGAAAGCTGCTTAAATAAAAAACAAAGAAAAAACCGAGCGTGGCAAGGCGCATGAGCGGGATTGGTTGGGCGATGAAATCGGTCGAAAGAACAATTATCGTGGTGGTTCGCTGCCCGAAGATAGGAAAGTTTGTAAAAACTCGACCAAAATCCAGACATTTGACGCAAAGCTCCCCGTGAACGATGGCTTGTAAGACAAAGACTTTGCCAATTGATGTTAAGGACTCCTGTAGGACTCCCCAAGCCTATGTTGTTTTATCAATCTCACAGGTTTTCACGCCTATGCTTGGGCTGCGCCGTGTAACCCTGCTCCAACCTTCGCTTGGGCTGTGGCTGTTAAATCTGCTGCTGTTCTTTTCTTTGCCCGCTTGCTCCCAACCCAATTTCACCGCCAATGACATCGTGCCGCCCAAGCCCACGGGCTTCGATTATGGCACGAATATGGGCTATTTCCCGCCTAATTACGGCGACAAAGCCCTGGCTGCACTCGCGCAAGAATACGGGGCGACAAGCATCCGACCCGGTCTGTACCACCATTTTCTGGAATCTTGGGGCTACGATATCCGCAAAGAACATTTCCAATATTACGACAGCATCGGTTTGCGCAATGTGGTGGCGATCATTGGTTTTCCATCCGAAGCGGCTAGAGATGCAGCTTATTACTGCCCTAATGAGCAGAGCGAGTTGTTCGACAATTTGTACAAACCAATTTGGGACAATGGCGAAAACGGAACGCCCGTCAACGACGCAAATCCCTACGCGCTTTACGTTTGGAAAATAGCGACGACTTACAAAGGGCTTATTAAAACCTATGAAGTTTGGAACGAGCCTGATTTGGACGCCGGCAATGGCTGGCTGCAAGCTGGCCAACCGGGCAACTGGTGGGAAAATGCCCCAAAACCATGCGAAACGAAGTTGAAATCGCCCCCGTTTTTTTACATCCGTATGCTACGCATCAGTTACGAAGTCATCAAAAGTGTGGATCATGATGCCCTCGTGGCGGTGGGCGGATTGGGCTGGCCGAGTTACCTGGACGTGATCTGTCGCTACACCGATGAGCCATTCGAAGGCAAGGAAAACCCCGACAAATACCCCCTCAAAGGCGGTGCATATTTCGATTGTATGAGTTTTCACTGCTACCCACACTTGGACAATTCACTGCGGGCTTGGGACGATGCGCTGGGCGGTTTCCGCAATTTTCGGCATTCAGATGCAGCGGTGGACGGCCTTTGGGCACAAAAAAACAAGTTCAAAACTGTGTTGGACAAATATGGCTACAACAACACCGTTTATCCAGAAAAACTTTGGATTTGTTCTGAGTTCAACCTCCCACGTCGAACCTTTGGCGACTATATCGGCTCGGAAACTGCCCAGGTCAATTTTTTGATCAAAGCCCTCGTAACAGCGCAGATGAGCGACCTGGCGCAAATGCATGTCTATTCCATCGCCGACGAAAAACCAGAGCGTTCGGCAGACAATGAGTTCGCGTACATGGGCTTGTTCAAAAATCTAGATCAGGTTCCAAGCGGCAAAGCCCAGCCGAACGCCATCGCATGGGCCATGAGAACTACTGCCCTACTCCTCAATAACGCCAGATTCGACCCTTCAAGAACAGCGGAATTGAAATTGCCCTCCAACATTCGTGGCGCAGCGTTCCGCAACAATCAAAGTCAATATACCTACGTCCTTTGGGCAGCTACAAGTTATGACCGCGACGAAACTGCCGAGGCCGATTACGCCTTCCCACCAGAATTCACGTTAAAATATCTGGAGGCCAAACCCTGGCATTACAGCCAGTCTGGCGCACATTACCTGATGAATGCCAAGCAGTTGAAGCTCACGGGCAGTCCGATTTTCCTTACGGAAACTTTCATCACCAGCGACTACCCGAAATCGCCCAAAGTTGTGCCCAACCCAGCATTGGGAGGACGAGCTGTATTTGAGTTTTGGATGTTTGAGGAAGCTCGCGCTACGGTGGAAGTATTTGATGCAAGCGGGCGACTGGTGACCAAACTGTTGGAGGATGAGCGGCTTATTGTTGGCCCGCAGGCGTTGCCGCTTGATTTGAGCCTACAGCCAAATGGGACCTATTACGTTCGATTGGCTACGCCGGAGAGCAATTTGACGGTGGGGGTGGTGAAGTATTGAGTTGGCTACAGTTTCTCAATCACAATTGCCGTAGCCCCTCCCCCACCATTACAAATCGCTGCCAGCCCAAGTTTTCCATTTTTCTGGTGCAGCACGTTATTCAGCGTTGTAACAATACGCGCTCCAGAAGCCCCCAGCGGGTGACCCAGCGATACTGCGCCACCAAAAACATTGGTCTGGTCGTGACGGATGTCCATTACCTGTTCAAAGGCCATGGTGACCACCGCAAAAGCTTCGTTGACCTCAAAAAAGTCAATGTCGTCTTTTGAAACGCCCGCCATTTTCAGGGCTTTTGGGGCCGCAATAGTCGGCGTGGTGGTAAACCATTCTGGCTCCTGCTCCGCATCTGCGAAACCGCGAATTTTGGCGATGGGGGTGAGCCCAAGGCGTTTTACTGCCGCCGCGCTGGCCAAAACAAGCGCCGCTGCACCGTCATTGATGGTACTTGCATTGGCGGCGGTTACGGTACCATCCGGCGTGAAAGCCGGACGCAAACCAGGGATTTTATCGAACATTACCTTTTTAAACTCCTCATCTTCAAAGATTTGAATCGGATCGCCTTTTTTCTGAGGAATGCTGACAGGAACGATTTCTGATTTGAAAAGCCCCGCTTCGGTGGCGGCTGCTGCCCGCTTGTAGGAATCAATCGCAAAAGCATCCTGTGCCTCGCGACTGATGGCATATTTCACCGCCGTCGCATCGGCACACACGCCCATGGCTTTTTGGTTGTACACATCGGTGAGGCCGTCTTTGGAAAGGCCGTCCACGATTTCTCCATTGCCAAATTTATATCCCCAGCGCGCATTGGGCAGATAATAAGGGATCTGCGACATATTTTCCATGCCGCCTGCGACCACGATGTCATTGAGCCCTAACATGATGCTTTGCGCGCCGAGCGTAATGCACTTCATACCCGAAGCGCAGACCTTATTGATGGTAGTACAAGGAACAGAATCCGGGATGCCCGCAAAACGAGCTGCTTGACGAGCAGGGGCCTGACCGAGATTCGCGCTCACGACGTTGCCCATCAACACTTCATTCACTTGATCGGCGGCAACACCTGCTTTTTCCAGCGCGCCACGGATGGCTGCGGCACCGAGTTGGGTGGCGGATACGCCCGCCAAATTTCCGCCAAAACTTCCAATGGGGGTGCGAACGGCGGAGACTATGAATACTTCTTGCATGGTGATAATAATAGGGTTAGACTGGTTGATTTGTGATTTTAGCCACCTCTAAAAACACTCCTTTCAGATGGTCAAAATCAAAGTCAGTAGTGAGTAAGGTAGCCTCTAGAACAGAGGCCGTGGCGGCAATCCACAAGTCGTTTTTGCCCATGTTTCGCGAACTGAAAGCAGATAAAGATGTTGCAATTGGAGCAGGGCCAATAAAGTATCCAGGTCTTGTTCTTTTGGAATTTCAACTGTAATACGCGTCATAATTGATAATTTGAGTGCAAAGTTAAGGACGACAGCGTTTCTTTGCGCATTCGTGGATTCAGAAAATTATAGTTGCTTGCCCAACTGCCTCTGTCCAAGGTCCTCAATGCATCTTCGCCCGTTTCGCCATCCAGGTCTGAAGGATGGGCAAAAACCCCTGGTTGATATCAGCCTCTACAAAGTCAATCTTGAACTGCAAGCACTTCATCCTCAATTGCTCGGTAAATACCCCCACCTGTTTGGTGTAATACTCCTTCACCTGATTGGGTTGGAGTCGCACTTCCTCCCCGTTTTCCATGTCAATAAAAACGTAAGGGCGGTTCTCGAACTCAAAATCCAACTCCTTGCTTTTGTCGGTGACGTGGAACAGGATGACTTCGTGTTTGGCATGGCGCAGGTGTTGCAATGCCGCAAAAACTTCCTCTGCCTTTTCAGGGGTTTCCATCACATCGGTAAAAACGACCACGAGCGAGCGCCGGTGGAAAGATTCTGCTACCAGGTGAAGGCTCTTGGCAAGGTCGGTAGGCTTGTTAAGTTGCGGATTTTCAATGTGTTCGATGAGTTTGGAAAGCAGCAGCCTGTAGTGTACGGTGCTGGATTTTGCTCCGGTGCTGAAGCGCAGTTCATCATCGAAAAGTGTGAGGCCAAAAGCGTCGCGCTGGCGTTTGAGGGCGTTCATCAACACCGCAGCAGATTGAGCGGCAAAACAAAATTTATTGCTGTATTTATTCTTTTCTGGACTCTTTTCGTCCCAGGGGTAATACATCGTCGAGGAAGCATCTACCACGATATGACAGCGCAGGTTCGTTTCTTCTTCATATCGTTTGGAGAAAAGTTTGTCCGTGCGGCCATACACCTTCCAGTCCAAGTTGCGCGTGCTTTCCCCAGCGTTGTAGAGACGGTGTTCGGCAAATTCGACCGAAAAACCGTGGAACGGGCTGCGGTGTAGCCCCACAATAAAGCCTTCTACCACTTGTTGCGCCAGCATTTCCAGATTGCTGCCTAATGCGCGAATATCTTGTGTTTCAAGTATTTGTGACATAGATGTTGGTTGCTTTTCGCATCCTTTTCTTTTATAGGCTGTTTAAAACCCAAATGGACTAAGACATTACTTTTTTGATGCCCATCCCTGTTATTTGACGCGGCGAAGGTAGGCAGTCGCGCCAACTTTTAGAGGGTGATGACTGCCTTGCCACTAAAAAATGAAGCTTGAGTCGCCCATGGTTCGAATTTGCTGCGCGAGATTTCAAAACCCAAAACAATGGGAAAAGGAAAAGGGTTTACTAAGCGCATATCCTTGAGCCGGTGTAACAATTTAGCCCGAGTCTGAGTTAGTAGCTTTCAAGCAAACATAAGTACGGTCTATTCTGAAGCTTGCCTACCTTCGGGGTCGTTTTTGTTGACACAAACTATAAATACGCTCTTTTTCGCATGAAAAACAAAGGATTGTTGCTTCTACTGGGTTATTTGCTCTTCTCCTTGGGTATCACTTCCATCGTCATGGAACTGGTTGGAACACATTGGGATTTCCTCGCTTGGCTCGAACGCACCGGGCGATTGATGGCATTTATCCTCAAATTACTGATGATTATAGTCGGCATTTTGCTGATCGTTTTTGCCCGCACGGACTGGGAACAGGAAAAAAAGGACAGTAGTGAATAAGAGTGGAACTTTATCCTTTCCACAGGAACATAAGGAACGCGGCACCCATAACTTAGTCATTTGATGCCGCCCTTTGTTCCATCATACGGCCCCTATTTTTTTTAAATAGCCCCACTATTCGCAGAAAAATAGGGTTGTCTGATGAAAAAATGGTTGACCTAAAATGACTAAGTTATGGGTCCCGCGTTCCTAAGTTCACTCCAACATCTTTTCTTCTTTCTTCCCAAACGGGCAATGCCTGCACCCACTCCTGCAGCAGTAGCCTCGTTTGCGCAGATAATACTCCGTAAAAACCCAATAGCCCTTTTCTATGTAGTAGTCTACCCCTTCTTTCAATGGCTCTGCTTGGGGTGAAGAGGATGGTTTTTTCATGGTGGCCCTAAAAATAATTTTTGCTTCTCATTGGAAAAGAATACATGCCAGAATACGCGCACATTTGAACGCGTGGACAAAAGTAATACACAGGTGCCGTATCTTTTGCCCCGATTTTGACATCTGCCAGCACCCATGCAAGACCTCCAACAACGCAACGAAGCCTTCCGCAGCTTCTTAGATACCCTGAACTCCGCCCAACGCGAGGCGGTGGATCAGGTAGAAGGCCCCGTGATCGTGGTGGCGGGACCGGGTACTGGTAAAACGCACCTGTTAACCGCCCGCATCGGCAACATCCTGCTCCGCACCGATGCTCGCCCACAAAATATCCTCTGCCTCACGTTCACCGATGCGGGTGCCTCCGCCATGCGGCAACGCCTGCTACAACGCATTGGCCCGGAGGCCCAGCGCGTGCCGATTTTTACCTTTCATGCGTTTTGTAATCGAGTGATTCAAGAGCATGCCGAATATTTTGGCAAAGGCAGCCCGGAGCCGGTAACGGAATTGGAACGCATCGAAATAGTGCGAAATCTGCTGGCCAAACTCCCGCCCGAACACCCCTTGCGCGCAGGAAAAAAAGATGTTTACCAATTTGAGGAGCACCTGCGCGACTTGTTTTCAACGATGAAAAAGGAGGCCTGGACGCCGGGCTTTGTGATAAAAAAGTCAGACGAATTTTTGAATGGGCTACCGTCCAATCCCGCCTACATTTATCAACGCAACAGTAAAACTTTCAAAAAAGGCGATCCCAAAAAAGCGCAGATCGAAGAAGTGACCGAGAAGATCGAGCGGCTCAAATCCGCCGCGGACTTGTTTCCGAAATATCTGTACGCGATGGAGCGCGCAGCCCGTTACGAATACGAGGACATGTTGCTTTGGGTAGCCAAGGCTTTCGAGAAGAACGAGGCCCTTCTACGAACCTATCAGGAGCGCTATCAGTACGTCCTGGTAGACGAGTTTCAAGACACCAATGGCGCACAATTTCATCTGATGAACCTCCTGCTTGATTTTTGGGAAGTGCCGAATATCTTCATCGTCGGCGACGACGACCAAAGCATCTACGAATTCCAGGGCGCTCGCTTGCAGAACCTACACGAGTTTCAGGAACGGTACCAGAAAGGCTTGAAAACCATTGTATTGGAGGAAAATTACCGCTCCGTCCAACCCATTCTCGATGCCGCCAGCCGGGTGATTGAAAACAACACGCTGCGTGTGGTGAATTTGTTTGGGGAAGGGATGACAAAGCAACTTCAGGCAAAGTTGGATTTGATAACTTTTGAAAAGTTGTCAAATCTCAACATCCCGCTTGACCCAGAAATCCATTCTTTCCCAAACCGCCTTCAAGAAACTGTTCACATCGTCCAACAAATTGAAAACCTGATCGCCCAGCAAGTCGAGCCCTCCGAAATTGCCGTGCTTTATGCCCGCCACCGCCAAGCGGAACGCCTTCTCGCCTTATTGGAAAAAAAAGGCATCCCCTACCAGACCAAACGCCCCGTGAACACCCTGGATTTGCCCGTGGTGCAACAATTCCGGTCTTTGCTATCCTACTTACAGGAAGAATCCGTTCGGCCATTCTCCGGCGAATCCCGCTTGTTCCGACTGCTTCATGGGGCGTTTTGGGGGCTTTCGGAACTGGATTTGGCTAAAATCGCCCTCGCTTGTCATGCTGAGCGCAACGAAGCCTCCGAAGAAAAACAAGAAGAATTGTACCTAAAAGTGGGCAGCCGTTCGAGCAAGAAAAAACATTGGCGCGAAATACTCAGCGACCCGGAAGCACTCAAGCAACTTCAACTATCTTCAACTGAACCTTTCCAACGGTTGGGCACCCAGTTGAACGCCTGGATTTCCGATGTACAGAATCTTTCCTTGTCTCAACTGATTGAACGCTTGTACGCCCAAACGGGCCTGCTCCAGTGGGCTTTGGCGCAGCCCGACAAAGCCTGGCATTTGCAAGTATTGCACACGTTCATGGAATTTGTCCGCAACGAAACCATGCGCAACCCGCGCCGTTCGCTCGCCAAACTCCTGGAGCTTTTGGACAGCATGGACGACAACATGCTGCCCTTGTCTTTGAACCAAGCCGCCCAACAAACCCTTGGAATTCGATTGCTTACGGCCCATGCAGCCAAGGGTTTGGAGTTCGGCCATGTTTTTATGCTCGACTGCACCGAGGACACCTGGGACAAAAACGCCGGGGGCAACCGGGGGCATTTTTTCCTGCCTGAAACCCTTACGCGCTCTGGCGAGGAAGATGCTTTGGAAGCCCGCCGGCGATTGTTTTATGTGGCCATGACCCGAGCAAAATATCAACTACATATCTCGTTTCCTCGTGCCGACGATGCGGGTAAATCCTTAACCCAGAGCCAGTTCTTGCTGGAGACGGACTTGCCGATCACTGAAATGGAAGTCCCCTACCCTGCCCTGCTGGAAGCGCAGTCTATATTATTGCTCGAAGCCCCTCAACCCGTGGTGACCTTGCCAGATACAGCGCTTCTGGATGCGATGCTGGCCGATTTTACCCTGAGCATCACGGCGCTCAACCGCTTTTTGCGATGTCCTTTGGCATTTTACTACGAAGACGTGCTGAAAGTGCCGGGCACAACGAGCGAAGCAGCTGCCTTTGGATTGGCCATGCACGGGGCTTTACAGCAGTTTATGCTGAAAATGAAAAGCCATAAAAAATTTGAATGGCCCACGGCGGAAGCACTTTCAAAAATTTTTGGACAAGAGATAGAGCGGCAGCGCGGTTTTTTTTCCGAGCATGGTTTTGCCCAACGACTGGCACTTGGCAAGGATTACCTGCGTCGTATCCATGTTGAACAAGTACCCTACTGGCGCAAACGGGCCATCGTAGAGCGTCGGATAGACCGCGTGGAACTCGAAGGCATTCCGCTCACAGGTATTTTGGATAAAATCGAATGGCTCGATGGCGGTTTGCTTCGTATTGTGGACTATAAAACCGGCACCCCTGATCTCAAAAAAACAGCACAACCTTCTGATAACCAACCATTCGGCGGCGACTATTGGCGACAGCTGGCTTTTTATCAAATTCTCTTGGACAAGGCCCGGCTTTACCCCGAAACGGTGGGGAAGACCTCCATTTCCTGGCTCGCGCCCGACAAACGGGGTGCTTTCCCGATCACTGAAATTAGTTTCAGCCAGGAAGAACTGCATTTTGTGGAGGGCCTGATTCGGGAGGTTTATGGAAAAATTCAGCAGCGCGTTTTTGATACAGGTTGTGGAAAAAAAGACTGTACCTGGTGCCAAATGCAGCGTGAGCGGAATATTATTGAAGAACTGAACCGGGGCGAGGAGGAGGATTTGGATGATGCATGAGTCTTGAGGCGACAACTCACGACGCACTACTTCACCAACACCTTCAGCCAAACCGACTTAACCCCTTCTCTGATTTCGAGAAAATAAACCCCTGGCGAGCCAGGCGCATCTAACGATAGCCCATCTTTCTCTATTAAAAAGGCGGCGTCTGAGGTGCCCCTGCCACTAGTACCATTCTAAAGTAGATATCCTAATTTAAGCATAAGGCTTCGCCGATTTGGCTTCTACTCACACATTTTTTTCAACATCCCTTCCCACGAATCAAACTTTGTCTACTTTTGCGGGCATTTTTTGAACAGCGACTTAAAATTTTAGAGACAAAATGGCAAAACGCAAATCTGATCAGATCGAAATCGTTGAAGTGGAGCAGGTGTCGGCCTCACCATATTCTGCACCAATCTGGGAAAAATACCCCAATCTCTTGATATATGCCCTTGTTGCAATCGCTTTGGGCGTTGCTGGTTGGTGGCTGTATAAAGAAATGATTGTCAAGCCCAAACAAGTGGAAGCCGTGGCTGCCATGTGGCAAGCCGAGCAGCAGTTTGGACGCGACTCCTTTCAACTGGCCCTCACGGATCCGGGCGGTGGCTACGACGGCTTCCTTGCCCTCGCCGACAAATTTAGCGGCACCCCGGCAGGAAACATGGCGCATTACTATGCGGGCGTATGCTACCTCCAAACAGGCGATTTTGACAACGCGCTCGCCCAGATGGATGCGTTCAGTCCCGATGGCGATCTGCTCCCAGCCCTGAAATATGGAATTACAGGCGACTGTTATTCTGAAAAAGGGGATTTTGAAAAGGCACTCAACTACTACGAAAAAGCCGCTGAAGCGACAGAAAACGAGTTGGTGGCCGTGTACTATTTGAAAAAACTGGGCATGCTCAATGAGAACCTCGGCAAAAAAGAGGATGCCATAGCAGCGTATGAGCGCATCCGCCGTGATTTTGCCAACCCGAATTCTGGCGAATGGCAGGATGTTGAAAAGTATATCTACCGCGCTGGCGGTGGAGATAAGTAGTTTTTCTGGGCATAACAAACGGGTGGCCCCTGTTACAAATTTCTTCTGTCTTCCGGCATGCGAAACTTGTAACAGGGGCCACCTTTTTGTTATATGCTAAGTTTGGCTTAACCGATGCCTTGGCAAAATGAATTTTGTACCACGGCCAAAAATAGGTCGAAATGAATTTCGCCCTACGGCTAAAAAAAGAAATCCCTCACTGTTAGCAGCGAGGGATTCTAACCCAAACAAATAAACACAAAAACTACTTGCTGCAATTTTAGGGTGAATTGTCGGGAACTGTCAAGTTTTTGTCAGGATTTTTTTGAATTATTTTGATGTCTAATTGGGCAAAGTCCCCAGAAGGCCAAATAATGCCCGATTGAGGGTGTTTTATTGCCAAAAAAAGATTTGTTTTTAAATGAGCAATGCACTGGAAAGCGAAGCTGCTCTACCTTAGCCGCTCTTTGTTTTGGAAAAGAACTGCTTCATGCGCACAATCAAATTTATCCTTGCCCTTTCGCTCACCACCTTGTTCGTGTGGCAACTCGCCCAACCGCAGCAACTGGGAGACAAAACCATCCCGCCCTTCGGATCATTTTTCAATCCGTTTTCTGGCTTCTGGACAAACGCCGAACCCGCCAAAGGTTTTGACGATGTATCCCGATCGCTGCCCGGCCTCAAAGGAAAAGTGGAGGTGGTGTATGACGATTTACTGGTTCCGCACATTTTTGCGGAAAACCAGGAAGATGCAGCCCGCGTACAAGGCTATGTAACAGCCCAACACCGTCTTTGGCAAATGGACATGACCAGCCGCAAAGCATCTGGCCGCCTTTCAGAGGTGATCGGAGAAAAAACCCTGCGACTGGATCGCCTAGCCCGTCGAAAAGGCATGGTCTACGCTGCTGAAAACGACCTAATTGGTTGGAAGAAATCTCCTAAAACAATGGCCTTGCTTCAAGCCTATACCGATGGGGTGAATGCCTGGGTAAACCAACTCTCGCCCGCCGAGTGGCCTATTGAATTCAAATTGCTAAACTACGCACCCGAACCTTGGACGCCCCTTAAAGTCGCGCTCGTGTCAGAAGCAATGGCCGAAACCCTCTGCACCTGGGAAGACGACCTCGAAAGCACCAATACGCTGGCTGCATTGGGCCGCGAAACATTCGATTATCTTTATCCTGAATGGAACCCAAAACAACATCCCATCATCCCTGACACGGGGCAATGGGCTGACTTGCACCCCCTGTTGCCCCCTCCTTTTTTTGCAGACAGCACCCGTTCGCTTGGCTTTATGGAAACGGAAGCACCTGAGGAAAAATATCTGAGCGATGGGCCCATCGTCGGTAGCAACAACTGGGCGCTGAGCGGAGCAAAAACAAAGTCGGGCAAACCGATCTTGTGCAACGATCCGCACCTCAACCTCACGCTGCCATCTATTTGGTTTCAAGTGCAAATTCATACCCCAGAAGCCAACACTTATGGCGTTTCACTCCCTGGTGTGCCCGGCGTGTTGATTGGTTTCAACGAAAATATTGCCTGGGGCCTCACCAATGTGAGCCATGATGTGTCTGATTGGTACAAAATCCACTGGGCTAATGCCGAACGTAGCAAATACAGCATAGACGGCGAACAAAAAAGTGTCCGGTTTAGCTACGAAAAAATCGGCGTGAAAGGCCAGTCGGATTTCATGGACACCATTCGCTACACCGTATTTGGTCCAATAACCTATGATTTTGAGTCCGAAAACCCGCTTCGCGATTGTGCCCTCCGTTGGATAGCCCATGATGTGCCCGAACAAAGCACATTTGACGTGTTTCTGGGCCTTAACACTGGAAAAAATTATGAAGCCTATAAAAACGCACTCCCCGGCTTTGATTCTCCTGCACAGAACTTTGTCTTTGCTTCGCGGACGGGCGATATTGCCATCCAAACCCAAGGGAAATACCCCGTTCGTGGTGATCAACAAGGCAGATTTGTTCAAGAAGGCGACCGATGGGCGAATGCATGGCACAGTTACATTCCTTCAAATCAGGTTCCGAGCATGAAAAACCCAAGCCGGGGATATGTATTTTCTGCTAACCAACATTCTACCCCACCTTCCTACCCTTATTATTATCTCGGCAATTTTGAAGACTGGCGCAGTCGTCGAATCCACGACCGGCTGGAGGCCATGACAAACGCAACCGTAGACAGCATGAAATCCATGCAGTTGGACAATTTCAGCCAACGCGCCGCCGATGCCCTGCCTACCATGTTGCGACTCCTCGACCGCACACAACTGGACGCAGAGGGCAAACAAATGGCCGAAGAACTTGCTCGTTGGAATTTCAGGTACGAATCCGAACTGCTTGCCCCTACCCTCTTTGAGGCTTGGTTCGATTCCTGTTACACAGCTACCTGGGATGAAATCACCGCGCTCGAAAAACGGGGACAAAGCACCGTGCCTACCGACGATTTACTGGCCAGTAAGAATCAGAAGATAGCCCTGTTGTACCCCGATGCATGGCGTTTTATTGAAATGATGCAAACAGATTCAGCCAGCGTCTTTTTTGATCATCCCGCTACGCCGTTCCGAGAGACTGCCCGGGACATCGTACTTGAATCTTTCAAGCTTACCCAGGCTTATTTCAAAGAACACCCAGAAAACCGCGTTGCTTTTGGAGAACACAAAGGTTTTGTAATCAAACATCTAGGTCAAATAGATGCCTTCAGTCGCTTTGGGATAAAATTGGGTGGACACCGAACAGCACCCAATGCCATCAGCAAAGCCAATGGCCCTTCGTGGCGTATGATTGTCGAACTGGGCGATGTGGTACGCGCATTGGGGGTTTATCCCGGAGGCCAAAGTGGAAATCCTGGCAGCCGATTCTACGATAATATGGTAGATACCTGGGCCAATGGAAATTATTACGATCTGCTTTTCTTGAAATCGTCAGGAGATGTTTCAACCCGTATTTTGGGCAAACAAGTTTTCAATCCAAAGTAGTAACTATCTTTTAGCCACTAATTGCGCTAATTTGCACTAATTCAGGCGATTTCAATAAAAAAATTCGTGAAAATTTGTGGAAGGAACGCGGCACCAGACCGAATCAAAATCAACCTTTTTGATGATGAAAAATACCCTGCTCACTGCGCTTGCAATTTTTGTTTTAGGCAATCTTTGCCGCTTCGGATTGCCTTGGTGGTGCTTGGCCCCTCTTGCCCTCCTTGTCGGATGGTATTTTACCCGGAATGCTTGGGCAGCGTTCTTCGGTGGATTCTTGGGTGGATTTTTACTGTGGTACGCCACAGCTTGGCTCTCCGACCTTTCCAATGGAGGAATGCTCTCGGCCAAAGTTGGCCAACTGTTTATGGGTGTGCAGGGCTGGCAACTGCTCTTGGTCACCGGGATATTGGGTGGTTTGTTGACAGCATTGGGCGCACTTACGGGCCGATGGGCTAAAGAAATGCTTGTAGCGCCCTCCAAAAAAAGAAATTATTTACAAGAAAAGAGGCGTTGAACTTCTTGTTTTTTTCAAAACATGTTTGGACGAAATGAATTTCGTCCCCACCATCCATGACAACACAAACGATTGAAACTGATATTATTATCATAGGCGCTGGCCCGGTTGGACTTTTTGCTGTTTTTGAAGCGGGCCTGTTGAAATTGCGCTGTCACTTGATTGACATTTTACCGCAGCCGGGTGGCCAACTTACCGAGATCTATCCGAAAAAGCCCATCTATGACATACCAGGGTGTCCAAGTATCCTGGCAGGCGATCTGGTGAAAAACTTGCTCCAGCAGATTGACCCTTTCCACCCTGGCTTCACGCTGAGTGAACGTGCCGAAAGCATTGAGCGTCAGGCTGATGGCCGATGGCTCGTTACCACGCAACGGGGAATCCGGCACTTGGCGCCGGTCATTTTTATCGCGGCTGGATTGGGGAGTTTTGAGCCGCGCAAACCACCGATTGACAATATTGCCCAATTTGAAGATCATGGGGTAGAGTATTTCGTGCGCAACCCGGAGATGTACCAAGACCAGCGCGTGGTCATCGCAGGTGGGGGGGATTCGGCGCTGGACTGGACTATTTACCTCGCCAATATTGCAAAAGAGATCACGCTCCTTCACCGGCGTACGGAGTTTCGCGGAGCCCTTGATAGTGTAGAAAAAGTGCAGCACCTTGTAGAAAAAGGCCGTGTCCGACTCATTACCAATGCCCAAATCACAGGTTTACAAGGAACGGGGAAATTGGAAAGTGTAACGGTGCTACACGACACAGAAGGCGAAAGTCAATTACCTGCCGACCATTTTGTGCCGCTTTTTGGGCTTACCCCCAAACTCGGCCCCATCGGAGATTGGGGACTAGGCATTGATAAAAACGCGATTGCCGTCAACACCCTCGACTATTCTACCAATGTTCCCAGCATTTTTGCCATTGGCGACATAAATACCTACCCAGGCAAATTGAAACTTATTCTTTGTGGGTTTCACGAAGCCACACTGGCCTGTCAAGCGGCATTCAACATCGTGCATCCGAATAAAAAACTTTCTTTCAAATATACTACGGTGACAGGGATTGAGGGATTGTGAACCGTTTTAAAACAGATAGGCAAATTAAGCATATTGTTTTTGGGTTTTCAAGGACTGTTAATATTGAATACAGGAGTGTTTAAAAAACACTCACGAACTTATCTGTTTTAAAAACCCCACCGTCCGTTCCAAATCAACACTCAGCACCCGGTCTGCCTCTAAACGAGGTACCACAAGACGGTATTCCTCCTTAATTTTTTCAATGCATGGCGAAGATTTCAAGGGGCGGCGATACTCCAAGGCCTGCATTCCGACCATAAATTCGATGGCAAGCAGACGTTCAAGGTTCAGCACTACCCGACGGGCTTTGGTGGCGGCGTTGGCTGCCATGCTGACGTGATCTTCTTGTCCGTTGCAACTCACAATGCTATCCGTGGAAGCTGGGGCACAAAGGGTTTTGTTTTGACTGACAACGGCTGCCGCGGTGTATTGCGCAATCATCATCCCGGAATGTAAGCCGGGGTCGTCGGTCAGGAAGGGCGGAAGGCCCCGTTGCCCACTGATCAATTGATACACCCGGCGTTCGGAAATACTGCCCAATTCAGCGAGCGCAATGGCGAGGTAATCCAGCGGAAGAGCGAGTGGCTGCGCATGAAAATTCCCGCCAGAAACAATCAGATCATCGTCCGGGAAAAGGTTGGGGTTGTCCGTCACCGAATTGAGCTCTGTTACCAACATTTTTTCGATGTGCGCAATAGCATCCCGGCTTGCTCCATGAACTTGAGGCACACATCGGAAAGCGTACGGGTCTTGCACGGCGGTTTTTTCAGATTGAGCTATCTCGCTGTTTTCCAATAAATTGAGTATTTTTTTTGCGGTAGATACTTGTCCCTCGTGCGGGCGTATCTGATGAATGTGCGCATCCAAAGGCGAGAGCCTGCAATTGAACGCATCAAACCCAATGGCAGTGTTCAAGTCCGCCAAATCAGCCAGCCGTCTCGATTCCAACAAGCACCAAGTGGCATAAGCTGCTGAAAACTGAGTTCCGTTCAACAGTGCAAGCGCTTCTTTAGCTTGAAAACGGAGCGGCTGCCAACCGTGTTTTTTCAACACATCGGAGGAGGGCTGGCGGCGACCACTGTGCCACACTTCGCCAAGCCCAATGAGCGGAAGGCTTAGGTGTGCTAGCGGAGCCAAATCACCTGAAGCGCCCAGAGAGCCTAATTCAAAAACCACGGGCAAAACATCCGCGTTGTAAAAATCAACCAAGCGCTGTACTACCGCCTCACGCACCCCGCTATGGCCATAAGACAGGCTCTGGATTTTTAGAAGCAACATGATGCGCAACACTTCCTGTGGGACAGCATCGCCCATACCAGCGGCGTGGCTAACGACCAGATTGTGTTGGAGCTGTTCGAGGTCTTCGGGTGATATTCGGACGTTACAGAGCGAGCCAAAACCCGTGTTGATACCGTAGAAAAGTTGGTCGTTGCTGGCGAGTTTTTGTTCCAAAAAATCGCGACAGTGGCGGATGCGGCCAGCGGCTTCGGCGGATAGGGCAAGTTTGGAATGTTTGGAAAGGATTTCCCCCATTTGTTCGAGGGAAAGATGGTCAGGACTGATGTGGTGTGTCATGGCGCCATTTTACTAAGTCAAAAATCCGGGCGGCAAAGGTAGCAAAAGCATAGGTACCCTAAATAATCTTGTTAATTTGAGCAAAAACGCGGTTAATCTGAGGTTAAGGTATTGGATCTGAAAGACCTTAGCCCCTTTGTAATTTTTTGAAAATGAAGGGGTTGGTTTTTGTTTGCTAAATTTTTTTTCAAAAAAATACAACCTGTGAACAGAGCATTGCATCAGAACGCCGCCAAAAGTCGCGCGAAGTCCTACTTTTGAGCCGGAATTAGTGGCGCTGGGGTAATTGTGTGCAGGATAACAACCATTCCAAGTCTTGCCCCCTCCACAAATCAACATTTCAACAAATCAACAATAACTTCAACCATGATTAAAAGAATTGCTTCGACCGCCCTTTTCGTGCTGGGCCTTTTTGCCTTTGCCCAAGCACAACGCATTGCTTACGTGGACGTTACGGCTGTTTTGGAAAGCCTGCCCGAATATCAAAAAGCACAAGAACAACTCGACAAAGTAGCCACTGGCTGGCGTCAGGAGATTGCTCAAGAACAAGACAAGGTAAAAGGTATGTACAGCAAGTTTCAAGCGGAGCAAGTGCTGCTCAGTGAGGACATGAAAAAGACCCGCGAAGAAGAGATCTTGGCAAAAGAAAAGGACGTCCGCGAAATGCAGCGCCAGAAATTCGGCCCGGAAGGTGGTCTGTTCAAAAAACGCGAAGAACTCGTGAAGCCCATCCAGGACAAAGTGTACGGCACCATCGAGCGCTTTGCAATGGACAAAGGCTTCGAATTCATTTTTGACAAGGGCAGCGCCTCCGGGATGCTCTTTGCAGACAAGAAAAACGACAAAACAGAAGACATCAAAGCCCTTTTGAAGAAGGGTTGAGAGTTGAGAGTTTAGGGTTTAGGGTTTAGGGTTGAGAGTTTAGGGTTTAGGGTTTAGGTGCTTCGGTCAACGATTTTATACTAAACCTTAGACATTCAACCCTAAACCCTAAACCCTCTCAACCCTAAACCCTAAACTCTAAACCCTCTCAACCCTAAACCCTAAACCCTCTCAACCCTAAACCCTAAACCCTCTCAACCCTAAACCCTCTCAACCCTAAACCCCAAACCTCTCAACACACATTCTAACACATAAAAAATGAAGAAGTATTTTCTGCTGACCATTGGCCTGACCATCGCCACGGTTGGCTTTTC
>Ga0209181_10003435_pt1 | contig 24448 bp, 17 predicted proteins | sample MAT05_FD_187208 | JGI IMG/M metagenome (GOLD analysis project Ga0209181, IMG submission 187208) | Freshwater microbial communities from Lake Fryxell liftoff mats and glacier meltwater in Antarctica - MAT-05 (SPAdes) (version 2) | ecosystem: Environmental > Aquatic > Freshwater > Ice > Liftoff...
ACCAAGCTTGTCTTGTAAAAACATTAACCCATCCGCGCCAATGCCAAACCTACGATGGCAAAGTTGCTGAATATTCAAGTCGGGAATCGCTTGCCCTCTTATATCAATAAGAATAAAATCGTTTCCGGTTCCTTGGTATTTAAAAAAATCCATACCGTATCAATGATCGAGGGCCTTTAATAATAGCAAATCTGTCACGGGTGTAGCTTTCTGTTTGCCATTGTGATCCAAATCTATTTCATAATATTTTGTGCCAGTTTTCAAGTACATTTTACTTTTATAGGTAAGCAACAAGGGATTGTCATACGGCAAATTGAAAACCAAGATTTCTGTATTCAATGCATCTTTTTTAGTAGCTGCAATTTGGGGCGCTGCGTCTTTGCTGCTGTAAAAATTAAGTTTAAACTTTCCGTTGTTTTGACCGTCAATTTGGTCTTTGGCTAGGTCTCCCTTCTCTGCATCGTAAGTACTATCTGGCTCATTTCCGGTTTTTCTTTTTACAGCGCCAATAGGGGCAGAGGGTGGGCGGTTTGACATGGTAGTGACTTTTTCAATGGGCGATTCTATCCTAATTGGAATGACCTGAATGTTGGAAGCTACCGTAATTATGTTGTCCTTATCTAATTCCACAATGGCCAAACCACCAGCATTTTCAGCCGCAGAAACTTCAGGCTTGGCATTTTCAATGGTTGCACCTTTATCTGCGCTTCCTAGAGGTTTTTCTGCAACAGGTTGCCCCAAATCGGGTGTTTCTGGAGCTTTTGGTATGCCATTTTGGGGCGGTGTTTGAGAAATCGTAGTTTCTTTGGCCACCGTATTCGACACTTGGTTGCTCTGTTTCATATTGAGTAAAACAACAATAGAACCTACCAAAACAAGCCCAACTGCGGCAGCGGCATAGTGCCAGCTCTTATAACCAATAAAAAGGCCACGTTTCTGTGTGGTTTTCTGTTTTAGATAATTCTTCAATTGAATGTTTCCATGATCTTGAATGCCTCGCACCAGCAATTCGCGGAATTCCATTTCTTTTTTCAAAGAAGGATCGGTAGTTAAGTTTTGTAGAAATGCATCTAGCTCTTTGCCATGCAATTCTCCCCGCAAATAGCGGTCAATTTTTTCGTTTTGAGGATCAAATGCGTCCATAAATATCTTTTTTTTTAACGCAAAAAGTCTGACATCTGGTACCGTTTTTTTACAATCTCTTCCAACTTTTTAAAACATTGGTACTTTTTTGCTTTGGCCGTATCAGAGTTGTTGAAACCCATAGCCTTTGCAATAGCATCCATGTCAAAGCCATCGAAATAAAACATTACCAATATGTTTTTGCAAGTGTCTCCCAACTCATTTAGGGCAGCATGAATCTTTTTCATATCCATATCTTTTCCCTCCTGCGGATTTTCACTATGCATTTGTGGTTTTATCAATTCCTCACCCATCATTCTTCCTGATTTGCTTAATTGTTTTAACCATAAATTTTTACATATTGCCATAATGTAGGTGCTGATCTTACTGGTAAGTTCAAATCCCGGTTTGCGGCAATTTTGCCACAATACAACCAATGCATCTTGCAACAAGTCTTCGGCATCTTCCACCACGCCATTGTTTTTTGCCACATGGTTTTTAACCATAGCAAAGTTGGCACGGTAGAGTTCCACCAAAACTTCTTGATCGCCTTTTTGCAATCGTTGGAGAAGTAACTGTTCAGCGTCGGTTTCAGTTCCAGACATTTCACGGACATTTATTACCTTTTAATCGAAAAGGTAAATGCATTCGCTACAAAATAAATGCTAATTGGTGTTTTTCCGTTGTATTTTCGGAACAAAATTTGAATACTTTGATAAAATATATGGAAAACATAGGGTTTAAAAGCAAATTTACAAGCCTATTGCTTGCCGGTTTTGTAGGCGGGGCTGTGTCTTTGGGTGGTTATGCGTTGTTGGTAAAAAAATCTTCTTTTTCTATAGAAGGCAAACAAGGCTCTTCTGCACAACTTGCCAGGTATGCCAGTCTGAAATCGGAACCTGCTTTCGATTTTAGCGGTGTTGCAGAAATTTCTACTCCGGCAGTAGTGCATATCAGAACTACCATTGGCAGCGCCACTCAGCAAGAAAATGGACGTAGGAATGGGGATGCTCCGGTAGACCCTTTTGAGTTTTTTAACAATCCCAATTTTCGCATGCCCAACCAAGGCCCTCAGCAAGCAAGTGGATCTGGTGTAATTTTAAGCGACGATGGATTTATTGTCACCAACAACCACGTGGTTGAAGGGGCAACTAAAATTGAAGTGGTATTAAATGACAAAAGGACCTATATGGCAGAAGTTGTAGGCACTGACAAAAATACAGATATTGCTGTCATTAGAATAAATGAAACGAACCTTCCATTTTTAAAACTAGGCAATAGTGACGCAATAAAAGTGGGCAATTGGGTTGTAGCTGTTGGCAATCCTTTTAACCTGAACAGCACTGTAACTATGGGTATAGTAAGCGCCGTGGGAAGGAATATTGATTTAATACGTGGAAAAGGAAATAAATACGCCATCGAAAATTTCATTCAAACCGATGCGGCTATCAATCCAGGCAATTCTGGCGGTGCTTTGGTCAATACCGCTGGCGAGTTGATAGGAATAAATACGGCCATAGCTTCAGAAACTGGCTCTTATGCCGGATATGCGTTTGCAGTGCCAGTTAATTTGGTGCGTAAGGTCGTCAATGATTTGATGAAATATGGAAAAGTACAGCGTGGCTTGTTGGGTGTATCCATTCAAGAAATTAACCAACAACTTGCCGATGAAAAGAACCTTACAGATTTAAAAGGTGTTTTTGTTGCAGAGGTGATAGCGGGCGGTGCAGCGGAAAAAGCGGGCATTAAAAAGGGCGATGTGATTTTAAAAATTGACGCGGTTGACATCAATAGCAGCAGCCGATTGCAAGAGCAGGTGGGCAAAAACAAACCTGGCGATAAAATTACCATCACCATTCGCCGAAAGGGAGAAAAAATGGAAATAGAAGCTACTTTATTAAGCGAAGATGGCAATACCAAATTGCAAACCGCTGAAAAGGTGGATACTGAAAAATACCTTGGTCTGGCACTTGAAGGCACAACAAGAGAGGAGAGGTTGAAAATTGGGGTAAAAAATGGGGTAAAAGTAAAAGAACTAAGCAAAGGCGTTTTTAAGGATGCTGGCGTACCCTCAGATTTTGTGATTACCCATATAAGCAATGAACCTGTGTATAGTCCGCAAGGTGCTATTGCTGCTTTAAAAGGCCTGAAAGGTGCCATTACCATTGAGGGCAAAACCAGTACTGGAATAGAAAAAGTATACGCAATCAAACTGCCGACAGAGGCTGAGTAATTGAATAAACAGTCTACAAAAACCGATTTCAAATCGGTTTTTGTAGACGAAAATAAATCTATTTATATTCCTGTAATCAAAACGCATCTTTAACCAGTTGCTTTAATATCTCTCAATATTGTTTTTGAGGCAATTCAAGATTATCTTTGAATATTGTCTTGGACGATTGATAAACCCACCAAAAACGTTTAAAATAGTAAAGATATAATGAAATTTGTGGTTTCAGTCATATTGCTCCTGTGTATTTCAATACTATTAATAAGAGCATAATTTAGGTCTTATATGAAAAAAAGTTGCATATTTGTAAATGCAAAAGACAAGGGGTAGCAAAGAGGTTCAAGAATCGACACGATTGAAGGTATGCAGCTACCTAAAAAAGAAGTTAGGAACGCAAAATCAAGCCGCAGAAATATTTGATATCAGCATTAGAAGTGTTAATCGGATTTGGGCTAACTACAAAATCAAAGGAAGTCGCGGGTTACAAAGCAAAAAGCGTGGTGTACAAGGAGGAAAAAAAATTAATGGAGTTCAAGCCGCTGAGGTTCGCAGATTGATTAGAGAGAAAATGCCTGACCAATTAAAAATGCCATTTGGTTTGTGGACTCGAGAGGCCGTGGAGCTACTTATATTAGAAAAATACGGTATTGAATTATCTCGTTGGCAGGTAGGTAGGTATTTGAAATCTTGGGGCCATACGCCACAGAAGCCAATAAGTAAAGCATACGAACAAGATCCAAAGCGGGTGGCTCAGTGGTTAGAAAAAGAATATCCTGCAATAAAAAAGAAGGCCAAAAAACAAAATGCGGTTATCTATTTTGAGGATGCAGTGGGGATGCGAAGCGATCATCAAGCAGGTAAAAGTTATGCGCCCAAAGGAGTCACCCCTGTGATAAAAAAAACAGGACAACGTTTTTCACTAAACATGGTATCTGCAATAAGTAACAAAGGCCATGTTGAATTTATGATATTGGATGGCACATTTAACGGGGCTGTATTTATCGATTTTTTAGCTCAATTAATAAAGTACAAACAGTACAAAATATTTTTAGTAGTAGATGGCCATTCAGCACATAAAACGAAGCTGGTAAAAAATTGGTTAGAAGCACATAAGGATAGAATAGAATTGTTTTTTCTGCCACCATACAGCCCAGAACTGAATCCGCAGGAATACGTAAACCAGGATTTGAAAACCAACGTAATCGGCAAGAAACGCCCTATCATTAAGGCCCAGATGAAAAGCAATGTAGAAGATTTTATGTACAAAAGAAAAAAAGATAAAAAGCAAGTGCAAAAATATTTCCATGCAAGCCATATCAAATATGCTGCGTAGGGATTTTGTAAGACCTAATTACCTATACGATTAATAACGCAGAAAAACTTTAATGGTTATAAGTTTCAATCCGCAGGAAATTTCATTGTTCAACACACAGTAACAACAAGCGAAGGCTGCATGGATAGTTCAAAAAAAGTGATTGTAGTTAGGGACTTTGAACCCGCTAAATACAGAATGAACAGTATACAACAATGTATCAAAGACAATAAATTTGAAATTAATGACACCGAAAAATATGGCAGTTATAATATTAATTTCGGGGATGGATTTAAATCTTCATCGTTGCCAGTTTCTCATACCTATAGCCAAGCAGGTAAGTTTGATTTAACCTCTATTAAACTTTGGAATAAAGGTTGTTCTGATACCCAAACTTACAACATTATTGTAAACAAAAACCCTGTTGCTAATTTCAGTGTTCCTCTTTTATGTACAAGTAAACAAATCACCATTACAAACAATTCATTGTTGGGTGATGCACCAATTTTCTCAAGTTGGTATACATCGGACAGCGGTTTATATGCAGGAACAAACCTAATTCGGTCATTTGAAAAAGCTGAAAAATACCCAATAATTTTGGCTGTACGTGATTCTTTGGGTTGCTCTGACTCTTTGAAAAAAATTGTATATGTAGGGCCTACTCCGAAACCTACATTTTATTTTAATGGATCAGATTACAATCAAGAAAAGGGATACAGTTATTATTTTGTGGCGAATGCAGATGCATTCAACCAATACACATGGCAATTGGGAAGCGCCGGTGCATCAAACATTAAAAACCCTATAGTGTGGTTTAATCAATCTGACCAAAATGAGCATATAATTTTAACCGTAAAAACCAATTATGGATGCTACGGCACAGCAGACTCAACAATACTCATAAAAGGCCTAACTTTATATCTTTTCCCCAATTCATTTACCCCCAACAGCGACGGACATAATGATGGCTTTGGCATAGCAGGGCCAGAATATATAAAACAATACAAATTGCGCATATTCAACCGCTGGGGGCGAAGAGGTGTTCTTTACTCAAAATCCATACGAATTGTGGAAACCACAAAACCCATTGCCCGGTTTATATGTTTACAAAGCTTTGGTGCAAGACATTTACAGCCGATGGAAAGAAGTGGATGGGGTGGTTTATTTGTTGCGGTAGGGAAAGCGGCAAATCATTACTTTCGTATTCGTTATTGGCAATTAAGATTGTAGCGTGAACACCTAAAATTTACTACCATATTCGTCTAATTTGTCATTATTAATTTTTAATTCAACGTAAAGTCTGCCATTTTATCAGTTTCGTGGTACCAATTTTAACTAAATCAAAAATCTTCACGAATATTAGCGCCAGTATCTATTGCGCTAAAATCGTCAAAATAACCGTCTTCCATGGGATTGGTATCCGAGTTCATTTTGCTTGGCATTGTTTGCATGGTGAAAGAAGGAGAAGGTGCGTAATCCATGCCTTCACTGTTTGAATTTATAGCGGCCCTATCTTCGGGGTCTAAATCCACGAATTTTGAATATTGGCCAATAAATTTGGTCATAGCCGAACCCACAGCACCATGCCTGTTTTTTCCTATGATTACTTCGGTTAATCCTTCAATGCCAAAGTTGTTGTAAGCGGCATCGCCAGTTTTGTCTTGGTTCATACCCATTTTGGTGTAATACTCATCTCTATATAGGAACATTACCATATCGGCATCTTGCTCTATAGAACCAGATTCGCGCAAATCACTTAATTGAGGGCGTTTTACATTTCTTTTTTCAACTTCGCGGCTTAATTGGGCTAAGGCTATTACAGGGATATTTAATTCTTTCGCCAATCCTTTTAAAGAACGGGAGATAAAGGCAATTTCTTGTTCTCGGTTGTTCTGCCCTTTGCCTTCGTGCCTTAGTAATTGCAAATAATCTACCACCACCATATCCAGTCCATGTTGGCTATGCACCCTGCGGCATTTAGCGTTTAGGTCGAAAATGCTCAACTGCGGCGTGTCGTCTATATAAATTTTAGATTCAGAAACGGTCATGGTTTTGGTATGCAACCTTTGCCACTCGTCTTCTGTTAAATCGCCTTTTCTTATTTTATCGCTTGCAATTTCTGCCTCTCCAGAGAGCAACCTATTCACAAGTTGCACATCGGCCATTTCTAAAGAGAAAAACATCACGGATTTTTTAAAATCAACAGCCGCATTGCGAACCAAAGAAAGCGCGAATGCGGTTTTACCCATTGCAGGCCTTGCTGCCAATATAATCAAATCACTGCCCTGCCACCCGTTGGTTATTTTATCGAGGTCGCTAAAGCCAGATGCCACTCCAGTAATGCCATTGTTGTCTTCGTTAGTGCGGCCTTCTAAATCTTTCATAGCCCTGTTTATAAGGGTTCCTATATCCTGAAAACTGCGTTTTAATCCCGCATTTTTTATTTCATAGAGCATCCGTTCACTTTCGTCTAGCATTTGAAAGGAATCTGCTTGGTCATTGTAGGCTTCAACCGCTATTTCGCCACCAACCCTTATGAGTTCGCGCTGCACAAATTTTTGGGTAAGAATTCTAGAATGGAATTCAATGTTTGCTGCACTGGATACTTTATTGGTCAATTGGGCCAAATAATAAGAACCACCAGCCAATTCCAATAAGTTTGTATTTCGGAGTTCATTATTTACAGTAAGAAGGTCTACTGCAGATGGCACTTCATAAAGACTCTTAATGGCCTTAAAAATAATTTGGTTTTCGGGTATGTAAAAGTGTTTTTCGGAAAGTATGTCTATCACCAGATTAATTTTATCTCGTTCTAGCATCATGGCACCTAGCACTGCTTCTTCTAGCTCTCTGGCATGCGGTGGCACACGCCCTTGCATGTCTGGCGGCACTACTTGAAAAGGTTTGTTCTTTTTTGTTTTTGAGGAGGAGGAGGTATTTTCCATGACAGGGGGTTCAAATTAATAGTGTAGTTTTCACATGGCAACGATTTAGGGCTTTTATATTTTTTAACATTGGACGTTGGGAAATGGTGCATAAAATATGTATATTATCTGTTTATATGAAATATTGGCAGGAATCCTTTGCGGCGCGATTTTCGCTTGACAGATATGAAGGCAAATTCCAATTGTAAAGACACTTGCACATGTTGTGTGTTTTTCGGTTGAAACCTGCAAAAACATAACATATCTTTGTACATAATATAGTAAATTGCATGGAAGCAAAATTTTCACCACGGGTTAAAGAAGTAATTCAGTTTAGCCGCGAAGAAGCTATAAGGCTTGGTCACGATTACATTGGATGTGAACATCTTTTATTGGGAATCATCAGAGAGGGCGAAGGCAAAGCATTGCAAACCCTAAAACTTCTTGATATAGATTCACTTAGGCTAAAAAAATCAGTAGAGGACAACATTCGAACGACGGCTACTAAAACCTCCAATTTGGGCAATATTCCGTTAACAAAACAGGCAGAGAAGGCATTGAAAATAACCTATCTAGAGGCCAAGATATTCAAAACGGATTTGATAGGCACGGAACATCTGTTGTTGTCGATTTTGCGAGACGAGGATAATGTGGCTAGCCAAGTATTGTCTCAATTCGGAATTAACTACGATGTTTTTAAAGCAGCCTTGGAAGAAGGCGTAGATTCCTTTAGAAGTCAAATGCCAAACGACGACCAAGATACACCCGAAGATTTTTTTAGAGAAGAACAACGCGCCACCGATGCGCGCAAAGGCAAGGGCAAGTCTAAAACACCCGTACTCGATAATTTTGGCCGCGATTTGACCAAAGCTGCAGAAGAAGGCAAATTGGATCCTATTGTGGGCCGAGATAAAGAAATCGAAAGGGTTTCACAAATTTTAAGCCGCAGAAAGAAAAACAATCCAGTATTAATTGGTGAACCCGGGGTAGGTAAAACTGCCATAGCTGAAGGCTTGGCCTTGCGCATAATGCAGCGCAAAGTGAGCCGGGTATTGTTTAACAAACGTGTGGTAAGTCTAGATTTGGCAAGCTTGGTTGCGGGTACAAAGTACCGTGGCCAATTTGAAGAACGGATGAAAGCCTTGATGATGGAACTTGAAAAAGCAGATGATGTTATCTTGTTTATTGATGAACTGCACACCATAGTTGGGGCAGGCGGGGCAAGTGGTAGTTTGGATGCCAGCAATATGTTTAAACCTGCTTTGGCTCGCGGAGAAATACAATGCATTGGCGCAACAACCTTAGATGAATACCGACAATACATTGAAAAAGACGGCGCTTTAGAAAGACGTTTTCAAATGGTAATGATTGAACCCGCTAGTCCAGATGAAACCGTAGAAATCTTGCACAACATTAAAGAAAAATATGAGGAACACCATGGGGTAATTTACACCCCAGAATCTATAAAAGCATGTGTGGATTTGAGTGTCCGTTATATGAGTGATCGGCATTTGCCGGATAAAGCAATTGACATACTAGATGAAGCTGGTGCAAGGGTGCATATTTCAAATATTCATGTTCCGCCAGACATTGTAAACCTAGAAAACAAAATTGAGGAAATAAAAACGGAGAAAAACAAAGTCGTAAAAAGCCAAAATTTTGAAGAGGCCGCTAGATTGCGCGACACAGAAAAGAAATTGTTAGAAGATCTGGAAACCGCAAAAGCCAAATGGGAAGCGCAAGCCAGAGAAGAGAAATTCAACGTAACAGAAGATGATATTGCCGATGTGGTAAGCATGATTACTGGAATTCCAGTGAAACGCATGTCAGAGGACGAAGGCAAGCGCTTGCTCCACATGGCAGAAACAATTGCAAAACGCGTAATTGGTCAGCAAAACGCGGTTGAAAAATTGTCTAGAACCATCCAAAGAACAAGGGCTGGTTTTAAAGATCCAAACAGGCCCATCGGATCCTTTATTTTCTTGGGGCCAACAGGTGTGGGTAAAACTGAATTGGCCAAGGCCCTTTCCGAATTCCTTTTTGATTCAGACGACGCCCTAATTCGCATTGATATGAGTGAATATATGGAGAAATTTGCCGTAAGCAGATTGGTAGGTGCTCCTCCAGGATATGTGGGTTATGAAGAAGGTGGATTGCTTACTGAAAAAGTGCGCAGAAAACCATACAGCGTTATCCTTTTTGATGAAGTTGAAAAAGCACACCCTGATGTTTTCAATCTCTTGTTATCTGCCTTGGATGAGGGACAAATTACAGATAGCTTGGGTCGAAAAATTGATTTTCGCAATACCGTTATTATCATGACATCGAATATCGGCAGTCGTCAAGTTAAAGATTTTGGCACAGGAGTTGGATTTGGCACCCAAAGTAAAGAAGAAGGCAAGGATAAGGAAATAAAAATGGTCATTGAAACCCAATTGAAGAAATTTTTCTCCCCTGAATTTTTAAACCGTATCGACGATGTTATTGTGTTTAATAGTTTGGGTAAAGAGCAAATTATGGAAATTTTGGATTTAAGAATGAAGAAAATGCTCAAACGCATTCAAGACATTGGATATAAAGTTACCCTTACCCCGGCTGCAAAGGAATTTTTAGGCGACAAAGGATTTGACCCAGATTTTGGCGCAAGACCGCTACAACGGGCGCTTCAAAAATATTTGGAAGAACCCTTAGCCGAAGAAATTTTAAAGGGGAATCTTAAAGAGGCTACAGACCTGAAGGTAGACCGAAAAAAAGATGCGGATGAACTTACCATTAGTGCTCCAAAGGCAAAGAAGGAAAAGGAAACGAAAGAATAATTTTTTGAATATTTCACAAAAGAAAACAGTCGTAATTTGCGGCTGTTTTCTTTTATATTGAAAGCAATTTTTGAAATGATAAAGCATTTTGCAAACTCACCCAAACAGATAATGCGATATTGCTGCATATTTTTTGGGCTATTGTTTTTGTTTTTTAGTTTAAACCAAAATTTACGAAAACCGGTATTTCACCACGACAGTGAAATTTGGGCCGACAAAGCGGGCTATTATATTTATTTACCTGCGACGTTTATTTACAATTGGCAAAGCAATGCCATGCCCAAGGGAATTGATTCATTCACAGGCAAGGGTTTCGTCATAGATAAAAATTCAGGCAAAGTCTTCTCAAAATATCCGCCTGGGGAAGCATTGTTGGAAATGCCTTTCTTCTTGGTTGCGCATTTAATTCAATTGAGTATTCATAAAAATGAAGCGACAGGTTTTACTCCAATTTACCATGCATCACGCATTATTTCTGGCGTATTTTGGGTTTTTTTTGGTTTGTGGTTGCTTGTAAAAACAGCCTTAAATATAGGTAGAAGTGTAAAAGAGGTGTTTTGGTTGTTTATTTTACTTTTATTTGGGACAAACGTTGCCTATTTTTTGGTTTGGCAACCCGCCATGAGTCATGGTTACTCCTTTTTCGCATTGTCTTTGTTGATATTTTTACTCCAACATAAAAATGCAGATAAATATGTCTTCGCTATTGGATTAACAATCGGTTTTATTGGAAGCATTCGAAGTGTAAATATGGTCTTAATTGTTCCATTTCTTTTTTATTATAGACTTTATTTTCTAAGACAATTTAAGAGTATTTCAAAATTATTCTTCTTGTTCGGTGGAATATTGATGGGAATTTTGCCTTTGATTGCACAAATAGGATATTTGAAAAGTATTGGTTCTAAACCCTATGCCGGCGAAACTTTTTCACATGCCGCAAACCCTTGGTTTGCCGAAATATTTTTTAGCGCCACCAATGGCATTGCCATTTATACACCTCTCGTCTTTCTGCTTATTGCGATCTTATTTACAGGTATTTTTCGCCGTGAGAGTCATAAGCTGGCAGTTGCCATTTTTACAACTTTCCTATTAACTACTTGGTTGTATGCCAGTTGGTGGGTTCCTACCATGGGTTGTTATCTCGGGCACAGGGGTTTTGTAGATTTTCTACCTTTGTTGTTTTTTTATGGTGCAATGGGACTTCGTACACATTTTATTTTTAATAAATATTTCATTGCATTTGCGGTATTGTGCATACTTTATACCTCATTTTTGGCTTACCAATATCCTGGCTGTTTGGACGATGGCATGGGAAAGGAAGTATGGAATTGGGGTGAATATGAGAGGGTTTTAAATCAATAATATGAAGAGCTTTTTATTTGTTATTTTAACATTTATCTTTACTTTTCTGTCTGCACAAGACACAATTCAATGTGGAATGCATTCTTCAATATTTGGATTTTCCAAACCAATATTTTCCTGCAATACTGTCATTAATTCATGGGATTCCACTGCACAAAAATGTAACGTGGAGTGCGCAACTCACCTTGTAAAAGCTGCTGTGCCTTGCCCAGGTTCTTGCAACAGAATTAATACATTCACAAGTGAGATTAACATTCATTCTCAATTGGGGCATATTAAACGACTTTTTGATTCAGCAAATAGAATGGCACAAACCTACTTTTACAACAGTGCAGGAAACAACATCATTGAATATTTTGAAAATGGGACTTCAATTATTTGCAGATTTGGAGGAGATTCTGGCGTTTGGTATGGCCAAATGAGTGCCGAAAGTACAATAAAAGAAGCGTGGAATATGAAACCTACAGATTCTTTAAATCAGAACAATTCTGAATTGGTTATGCCTCCATTTTTACCGGGTTACTCCATCCTGCCCAGTGGTATTTGGACCTATAAAAATTATAGCGGTATACTTTTACTTAGGCATTTTAGGATAGCATATGTGGCTACTATGAAAGCAGGCGAGTGGAGTTTGGAATTAGAAGAACTGTAACTTTTAATTCAAAATTCTGCGAATTCCTAAAAAACGTGCTTTGTAATAGGCGGAACTCAGCATGTCATACCTAATTCCACCGCTTAATGCACTGTGGATGAAATAGATTTGCGTAGGTGTAACTTCAGTAATGATGCCTACGTGTCCAATAAGGGTTGTATTTTGGTTGTAGCCAGTAAAACAAATCACATCTCCAGGCCTTGCATTTGCCTTGGTTATTGGCTTGCCATATCGGGGATATTCTGTGGCTGAAGCAGGCAATTTAATGCCCAAAGTACTACCATAACAATACAATACAAAACCACTACAATCAAATCCACCAGGTTGCTTTCCTCCCCACCGATAAGGGGTTCGTAACTGTTTTTCTGCTTGATTTAATACACGGTTTATCTCTACAACATGGGTTTTAGAAGTATCGGTTTTCCCAGAATCTACGGTAGTTTGAATCTTACTTTCAGTGGTATCCGTATTTGTAGCAAAAGCAGAAAATGTGGTGGCAAAAATGGTCAATATTGCAACAAGGCGCATCAATTCAGTAACATTTTAAATGTTGCATACCTGCTTGTAAACGTCTGGCCTACCTTACCCCCAAGTGCATTCCATTTGGCAGTAATTGCAGCTACACGGTTATCTGGGTTGGGGTGGGTGCTCAAAAATTCAGGGGAACGGCCACTAGAGCCTTGGTCAATCATTTTTTGAAAAAATCCAGCGGCACCTTTTGCATTATAAGCAGTTGGGTATAATGTTATTACAGAGTATTCATCGGCTTGGGTTTCATTGGCCCGGCTAAATTGAAGAGATTTTAACCCTGCAGCTATGCGAACCAATTGGCCTTTATTTTGCCCAAAAACTATATCTATTAAAGTTTGTATTCCATACTGACGGGTCATTGCTTCTGTGCTGTGACGACGATCAGCATGCGCCATTTCATGCCCCATAACGCCCGCAAGTTGGTCTTCACTTTCCAAATATTTAATCAACGCTGTGTAGATATAAATGTAACCACCTGGTGTGCAAAATGCATTGAGAGTGGTGTCGTCTTTGATGATTCTAATGCGCCATTGAAATACTTTTCCATAAGTGAGCAAACCTGTATTGAGAATGCTGTCTCTAAGGTTATATACAAATTTATAAGCAGCTACATTGTTTGTACTATCTAAAATTACGTTGGTAGGGTCTTTTTCAAATTCAGCACTTACCTGTGCGCCAAAAGTCATATCATCTTGTATACTGAAAAGATTCACTTTGCCGTTATCGTCTTTGCATGAAGCTAAAACTACCAATGCGGATAAAGCACAAGCAAGAAAGCCAAGTCTAAAATATTTTTTCATAGTATTAAGGCTACTGCAATAATAATACCTAATTTAGAAAGGATAACCAATTCCAAAAGCCAATGCTGTTTCTTTTTTAATATAATTCTGCGGATTGGAAAGGGTATTTGGATTTAGCAACCACCTTTTTCCAAGGTTTTTACCAGGATCATGAAGGGGTATCCCCCAATCAACCCTGAAAAGAAAAAATTTAAAATCAAACCGAAATCCTATTCCAGTATTGAACGCCACTTCATCATAAAAATTTTCTTTGGACAATATACTTGCAGATGGAGCCTGCTGATTTTTGTGCTTTAAATTCCAAATATTTCCAGCATCTAAAAATAAGGCCATTTCTAAAAAACGCTTAATTACACTAAATCTATATTCTAAGTTAATTTCCCCCAAAAATTCGCCACTTCGGTCCAGCGTTTGGTTCAGCGTGTCTGACGTACTGCCTGGGCCAAGAAGCCTAGACCTCCAAGCCCGTAAACTATTGCTCCCTCCTATAAAATAGCGCTTATCATAAGGCACTACAGAGCTATTGCCGTATGGCATTGCCAGTCCACCCCTAATTCTAAATGCCAAACTATTCATTTCGTCAATGGTTCTGCGCAACCTCAATTCACCTTCAATTTTTGAATATTGAAAGTACTGTAATCCAAAAATCTCATAAACTTTACCAGGCGTATAACTTTTGTCGAACGCCTTTCTTAGCAACCTGTGCAGATTTCCACTGGCTTCGAATCCAAGTCTGCCAAAAACGTAGGTTTGCCCTGGCTTGGTTCTATCATTCGCATAGATTACACCTACTTTGGCTGCAGTTACAAATTGGTTGGTGAATACCCTCCGAATAAACGCCAATGCCACAGGATCGTTGACTTGCAGATTGTTTTCAAAACTGGTGCTTAATTTATTGCGGTTGAAACTTACTTCGGTGGGTGTGTAATACCAACTTATTTTTGGTTTAACATATTGTAAAGTTAAACTAGCGGGAATGGCACTTCGAAAAAAATTCGGATTGTTTTCATATTGATAGGAAATGGAAAGCAAAGTATTCCTTTGAGAAAAGCTACCCCAATTTGTTTTTTTAAACAATTTGAAATGCGGCAAAGTTAGGGAAGCATTAAATCCTTGTTGCACACTATTTCCTATGCTCGCCCGGTTAGATTGCTTGATGATGGCTTCAAAGGACGTTACGGAACTTAACCTTAAGTTTTCACTGTTTTTTGCTATATTACGGTTGGTGAAAGATACAATTCCTGCCAAGCCAAAACTGCGCTGACTCTGGGTGGTAAGATTGGTACCTGCAGATCCTTGAGGCGAGTAAAGACCTTGCGGTTCAATGGAAAAAGAAATCCGCTTTATGGTCCTTAAATCTATTTGTGTAATTATTCTATGAAGCACTGTATCCGAAAAGAATCGCATATCCACCGCAGAAAATAAACCCATTTGAATCAAAGATTGGTAAGTTTTTTCTATGTCTGATTGACTGTATATATTTCCAGAGTCTATATAAATTAGCCTGCGCAACAATTCTGGGTCAACGGGGTAACCGTTTAAATGCAATTCCAAGCCGGGTAAACGCACCAGAATGGGGTTGTTTGTTCTCTCTAGGAAGCTTTTGGCTGTCGATAGATTCACTATTAGGCCACCAAAACTGTATTTAACATGTCTTACGCCTCCCTGCGCATTGTCCAAAATCAGGGTTACTTGGGCCTGTTTTAAAAGCTTAAAAGTATCCAATTCAAACCTAAAACTTTCTGGAATAATGGTGTAATATCCAAGGTTACGCATTTTTCTGGAAATCTCAATTCTTGCGTCGCCCAATTTTTTCATATTGATAGGCCACCACAATCGAAAAAAATCAGATTCATCTGCAAATGCCTTGACTTGGGGTGTTAAAGAGGAATCCACAGCCTTTACAAATACTGAGTTTATTAAATAGGCCCTGCCAGGATATACCTTATAGTAAACATGGGCTTTGCGCCGTTTAACTTTTACGCGTGTGACAACTTTGGCATCAAAAAATCCGGAATTGAATAGATAATTTCGAATATTTGTTGCAGACAGTTGAACCAAATTCGAATCTTGAATCACAGGGGGTTCTCCAAAATCATTTCTAAGTTTGCGTCTAAAATTTGACGAGTCACTCAATTCAGGGTGTTTGCGCTTGGTACCAAAATTGTATAACCATAAATATACTGGCAATTTACCAAAAATAACTCTTTTGTTTGCCCTATGCAATATTTGCGCGGTAACTTCTGAACTGGTAATTTTGCTTTTTCGCAGAATGTCTTTGGCCACTTTGTTTTTTTCAGGTGTCCATGGAATGGGGTCGTTTATTATTTTCTTCTTTTTTACCGTAACCAATGTAACGGAATTCTTTTTTAACAATACTTCACCTGGTCTCAAGGTTTTTTTAACACTGCAACTATAAAAAACAATAAGAATGATAAAAATTATTCTAGACAATGAATGCATTGAAGGATATTTGCGGTTATATGATGGCATCTCAATCTGTCCTAAAAAACATTGCTGCGCTTAGAATGCTCAAATACAGGCAAAAGTACGGCCAATTCATTGTAGAAGGCCGTAAAAATGTGTATGAATTAATCCACAGCGATTATGAGGTTGAAACAATTTTGGCCACCCCAACCTTTCTAGATAAGTCGGAATGGAATATAGATGCTCAAAGAATTGGTGAAAAAGAATATCAAAAAATATCCACTTTTGAAACCCCACCTGGCATTATTGCAGTAGCTAAAATAAAGAATTTCAAAGAATTAGACATAAATCTAAATGCAAACCTGATTCTGGCGTTGGACAGAATTGCGGACCCTGGGAATTTAGGTACCATCATTCGAACAGCAGATTGGTATGGAATCAACCAAGTTGTTTTGGCACATGGCTCTACCGATTTTTATAATCCCAAAACGATTGCTGCCACTATGGGCGCATTCACACGCTGTACATTTATCTATACAAATTTGGCAGAATGGCTATACCAGAAAAATAGTTATGGTTGTTTTTTAGAGGGTGCTGATTTGCATGCCTTAAAAATTACCACACCTTCTGTATTGGTTATAGGTAGTGAATCTCATGGTATTTCTAAAGAAGTGACGGCTGCAATCCAAAGTCGAATTACGATTCCAGGCGCTGGAAAAGGTGAAAGTTTAAATGCATCCGTGGCAGCCGGCATAGCCATAGATAATTTTGTCCGTTTGCAAGCGCTGAAATAACATCATAGAATTGTAAATTTTTCGTTTACTTAATCCATAAATGGAGCATTAATATGTAATTTTGATAAAGTTTGAAAAATCGCTACTTTTCCATCAGGTCTATTTTTATCATCGTTTTGTGCACGCCGGCCTATTCCATTTTTGCTCAAATTTTTACGCAAGACTTGCAGTTTGGCATCAATGGACTTGTAAAAACAGAAATTTTTAAAAATCGCACAAGCAAAGCTTATGAAATGAGCTGCGATAGCAATGGCAATGTCAGAATGTTTGGTACGGCAGAATCGCCTTCTGGCAAACTAAGAATCGTTTCGATAGGTTACAAAGCCAATGGAGCTTTAGATAGCAATTTTGGGGTTGGTGGAATACAAATATATTTTCCTCATGTGGATACTGGATTTTCGGCAGAATGTGTGAAATTTACCAAAACTAAAGATGGTGGCTTTTTTGCCGCCGGTTACATTATTGTGGATGGTGGTGAAGTAGATGTTGCTGTCATAAAAATAAAAGCCACTGGCAGTTTAGATTCTAACTGGGGCGAAAAGGGTTGGTGCATTGCCAATCTCGGATCTAGGGATTATGCAAACGGTTTGGTGGCTTTTCCCGATGGTTCATTAACTGTCCTTTGTAGAATGTATAAAAACCTAGGCGTTGATTCAATGGGCATTATGCAGATAAAACCAAATGGAAAAATAGATTCTGTTTTTGGATGGAATGGCCATAAAACGGTTAATTCCGAATATTCTATGTATGTAACCGATGCTGTTATTGACGGTAACGGCAAGTATTATTGGATAGGGAATTCCCATTTTACAAAAAATAAACCTGTTTTGGCCCGATTTTTTAAAAATGGAACGCCAGACTCAACATTTGATGTCGATGGGTTTGCAGATTTTGGAGGTATTGAAGGGGTAATGAATGACATCGCATTGGATTTAGATTTTAAACCAGTTGTTGCCGGTTATTCGATAGAATCTAAGTCAAACACCCTTTCTATCTTCCGATTTTTAGACTGCGGTATCCCCGATTCTGGCTTTTCTGACGACGGGATTCAACAAATACGTTTTGGAAATGAACGGGAAGAAGCCGTTTCCATTTTGCCCCTAAATTCTGGCAGATTGTATGTTTTAGGAAAATCGCTAGACCCCAATGGGTTTTACAAAACCACCTTTATAGAATTGGCCCCATCAGGCGCATATTCGTCGTTTCTATCAGGTGTTGGATTTTGGATGAAACACGTCTCAGCCAGAGATGACGGTTTTACTAGCCTTGGAATTGCAAGTGCAGGAAACATTTTTTTAGGGGGATATTTCTCCAGCACCAATAGCCTAAGTTCATGCGCGTTAGTGCGCTTAAACAGAAGTTGGCCAGTAAATGTGCAAAAACCATACACCGAAGGCCCACGTATTTATCCCAACCCTTCCGCAGGCAATTTGCATTTGTATTTGCCTGGCGATGAATATTTACCAACCACAATTTCAATTTTTAATACTTCTGGACAACTGGTTTGCAATTTTCAACAACTTGGATATCAACATTTTGATATGGTATTGAATAATATTTTGCCACCAGGATTGTACATATTGAAGGCGGCAAACAACAAAGGAACTTTCACTTCAACTTTTGTTTATGAGTAGATTTAATTTTAAATGGGAAGATAAACGAAACATTTTGTCGAAAAAACCGTTTACTTTTAAGGAAAGAAAGTTATTATTGGAAATAGATTTATTTAATTTGTAGAATATGCGCAACGGCGAAATAAGAGTAAAACTAGATGCTTTCATTCGAAAGTATTACCTAAACCAATTGGTTAAGGGCGCATTGATTAGCATTACTTTGGTATTTGCCGTTTTTTTATTCTTAAATTTAAGCGAATATTATGGCCACTTTAGCACCAATGTTAGGGCGCTTTTGTTTTGGAGTTTTTGGTTGGTTTTGGGATCCGTGCTTTTTCAATGGATTCTAAAGCCCATTCTGGGCTTGTATAATTTAGGCAAAATAATTTCTTACAAAGAATCGGCTGCAATTATTGGAGAACATTTTTCAGAAGTTAAAGACAAATTGCTAAACTTATTGCAACTAGAGGAAATGTCTGCACAACATCCTGATTCAGGATTGTTGTCTGCGGGGATTGATCAAAAAACCAAAGAATTAAAGCCAATTCCATTTTCTGGCGCTATCAATATTGGTGAAAATAGGAAATATTTGCGATACCTGGCATTTCCACTTGCACTATTTGGAATTATTATGGTATTCCAAAGCAATATTATTTCCGATGGGTCAAATCGCATATTTAATTACAATAAGTATTATAAACAAAAAGCACCTTTTGATTTTTTGTTGTTGAATAAAAACTTGAACTTGGATAGAGGTTCCGATTTCGAAATTCAAATGCGCGTTGCCGGTAAATCCGTGCCGGATGAAGTGTATTTAAGATACCATGGCCAGCCTATAAAAATGACCCAAAATGGCAAGGGTATATATGTTTTCACGCTGCACAATTTAATTGCATCTGAAAAATTTAATTTTAATGCTGCAGGTTTCGAATCTGAACCCTATGAGCTTAAAGTATCTCCTAAACCATCCATTACCAGTGCTGAAGCAATAATAATCTATCCAGGATATATTGGAAAACCATCAGAAGTACTGCCCAATGCTACCGATTTCATCATTCCAGAAGGTTCGGAAATAGAATGGAAATTTCAAACCCGAGATGCTGAAAATTTGTTGTTGGAGAATGAGGGGAAAATAGAAATTTTTGCCAACACCAATAAACAAGGAAAGTTTAATTTTAAGAGAAGATATTTTTCAAACGCACTGTATAAAATTTTGTTAAAATCGGGTCAGTATAGAGCAAAAGATACGCTGAACTATAGAATTCAAGTCGTCCCAGATCTAGCCCCAACTTTGTTTGCAGAGAAATCAGACGATTCTGCGAATATCAAACAGTTTTATTTTATTGGAAATGCCTCTGATGATTATGGGTTAAGAAACATTAGCTTTAATTATAAATTTAAAAACAGCGAAGATGCGGGCAAATTGGCTCAAAAAACCAAGAGCATTCCTCTTACAATGCAGGGAACCAAAACGGATGCAGCATTCTATTATGTACTTAATATGGATGCATTGGGATTGGCGCCAGCAGATGTAATAGAATATTATTTTGAAGCGTGGGATAATGATGGTATCCATGGCAGTAAAGTTACCAGAACCCAAGCACAGGTTTTAAAAAAACAAGGTTTAGATGAGGTAAGAAAAGATGCCCAACTTACAACAGGTAGCGTTAAAAGCATGATGTCGGAGGCTTTTAAAGAATCCAAAGAATTGCAAAAACAAAACCAAGAAATGCAAGACCGCTTGAACCGGGAAAAGGGCATGAATTGGGAAGATAAAAACCGACTTGAAGATTTATTAAACAAACAGAAAAAGTTTCAAGAAAAACTTGAAAATATTGAAAAAGAAAAAGACAAATTAAAACAACAACAAGAGGAATTTCAGCCCAAGCAAAATGAAGAGTTAAAAGAAAAGCAAAAGCAAATAGATGAATTGATCAAACAGATGCAGGATCCGGAGATGAAAAAATTGATGGATGAAATTCAAAAATTATTAGAGCAAAAGGCATCCAAAGATGAATTAAATGAGAAGTTGGAGGAATTGCAGAAAAAGACGGAGGAACGGAGCAAAACCTTAGATCAATTGAAGGAACAGTTCAAGCAGTTGCAAGTAGAACAGAAACTCAATGACAATATAGAACGACTGAATAAACTTGCGGAAAAGGAGCAAAAATTGGCAGAAAAAACCGAAAAGGCAAAAAATGCACAAAATCCAGAATTGAAAAAGGAGCAACAGGAATTAAAAGATCAACTGGAAAAAATTAAAGAAGATTTGAAAGAGGCAGAGAAAATTAACCAAGAAATGGAAAAACCCATGAACTTGGATATGGCCAAGCCAGAGCAGCAAAATGCGTCTGACAAAATGGAAAATGCGGAGAAGAATCTAGATAAAAACAAAAACGAAAAAGCAGGTGAAGACCAAAAAGATGCGGCAGAAGAATTGAAAAAAGCCGCAGATAAAATGAAGGAAAAATTAGAAGAAGAACAATCAAAAAGATTGAGTGAAGACTACCAAAAGGTGCGTCAGTTGCTAGAAAATCTGGTAGACGCTTCCTTAAAACAAGAAGATATTTTCACGGAATTGGGCAAAATACGAGAGTACAATCCCAAATACATTGATTTGAGCCGCAGGCAAATGACAGTGAAAGAAGAGTGTGCTATGATTGAAGATAGTTTGCGCGCTATGGCAAAACGTCAACCCATGATTAGTACATTTATTACCAAAGAGATTGGCCGCATAAACACCAATATGGAGTATGCCTTGGAAAGTTTAAATGTGCGCAGGGTGAATGAAGCTGCTATGCGTGAACAATATGTAATGACGGGTTTAAACAATTTGGCGGTAATGTTGATGGAAAGTATGGAAGACATGCAGCAACAAATGGCCAAAAAGAAAAAGGGCAATGGTTCTTGCAAAAATCCGGGTGGCAATGGCAATAAAAGTGGAGATTCCAAACCAAAATCTGGCGATAAATTATCTAAAGGCCAACAATCGTTAGGGAAGATGCTGCAAGAGATGCAGAAAAAAGCGAATGAACAGCGCCAAGGGCAGCAGGGTCAAGGCAAGAGTGGACAGAAAAGCGGCGACGATAAACAAGGTGGAAAAGAAGGGCAAAAGGAAATGAACAAAGCGTATGCACGTATGGCCTTGATGCAAGAAGCGCTAAGGCGCGAACTAGATGGAATGCGTAAGCGACTTGAGAAAGAGGGTAAGGCAGGGCAAGAAATAAGCAAAGAGTTGCAAAAAACCCAAGAACTGATGGAGCAGCAAGAACGAGATTTGGTGAACAAAAAAATAACCCCAGAAATGATGCAACGCCAAAAGCAAATTGAAACCCGCATGTTAGAGCACGAAAAGTCTGACCGCAACCAAAAAACAGATGAGCAAAGACAAGCCAATGAACCGCCGAAATACAATACAACTTTGCCTCCAGAATTGCAGGAATATATCAAACAAAAACAAAAAGAACGTGAAATGTTAAGACAAACACCGATTGAATTAACACCGTATTATCGCGACAAAAGCAAAGCGTATTTGCGCACAGTTCAATAAGTATTTGATCCATGAACTCAGAGACGGTTGTGCTTTTTGACGGTGTATGCAATCTTTGTTCTTCATCCGTGCAATGGATCATTGAGCATGATGAAAAAGCCCAATTTAAATTTACATCACTGCAAAGCAATACGGGTTTAGAATTCAGAAAGAAATACAACATTCCGTACAATATTGACAGTGTAATTTTAATCCAAAATGACATTGCCTATTTTAAATCAACAGCCGCTTTAAAAATTGCCCGAAATTGCAACGGGGCTTGGAAAATACTTTACGGATTTATAGTAATCCCGAGATTTTTAAGAGATATTGTTTATGATTTTATTGCCCGCAACCGTTACAAATGGTTTGGAAAAAAAGAAGTGTGTTGGATTCCTGACCCAGAACTAAAAAAAAGATTTATTTAACCATTTACTCCTTACCAATTATCCCTTAATCCTATATTTATGCATGTTTTATTGCTTAATAAATTTTGTTTGATAATATGCTTTATAAATGGTTTGTACTTTAATTATATATAAACCTGCCTTTAGCATACTTATATCCACTTGGGCACTTGGACCTGTCTTGGTTAGAAGCTTTTCGCCAGTATAATTCCATATTTCCAACTTTTTTACCTGAGATTTACAGTCTATTTTAAGGTAGTCTTTCGCTGGATTCGGATAAACCATTATACCTTCGTTTGTGTAAGTGTAAACTGTTATTTTATCTCGCGTATTTCCGCCATTGTTGATTAAATAAAGTACATTTCCTTTGGGGTTAAAAGTTAAATCCCTAAGCCTGCCATTTGCTTTTTGATCCTCCCCAAACCACAAAGTTGGATTGGGAATATCGGCCGCATCAGTTGAGATTTTTTTTCCGTCTTCTGTCAATTTTATATCATACAATTGTTGGTCAGAATAAATACCGTTTTTTAGCGTTACTACCAACAAACTATTTTGCCAGGCCGGAATGCCTTGGAGGTTGTAGTAATAAGCATCTGAAGGCGCCACAGTACACCAATCGAGATAATTGTTGGAAGCGGGTAATGGCGATTTACACCAAACAAATATTGGATCCATCAAAGAATCGTTGGGTATCCATTTGTTGTTTTTAAAAGTATCTACAAATGCTTTTTCACCCGGGTAATTGTTGTCACTCTTAAACCCCCGCACATTTTTCCAACCATAATTTCTACCTGATTCCAAAATATTTATTTCATCGTCAGTTCTATCGCCGTGTTCTATTTCATATACAATGCCTTTTTCGGCGTTGTATGCCAATCCTTGAGGATTTCTGTGCCCTCTTGTATAAAAGGAATTGTCTTTTACAGGATTATCCGTAGGAATTGAACCATCCAAATAGAATCGATGAATTTTTCCGTTTTTATAATTTATATTTTGTGTAAAATTATTGGGGTTTGTCGTTTGTGGAAGGTAACAATCTGGCTCACTATCTTCTGAAATACCGTTGTCTCCGGCTGAAAAATACAAATAATATGTGCCATTTTGTTTGATAGAAATTAGGCGTCCACCCAAGTGGTCATAACCTACCGGTAAATTTAAAACAATGTCTTTTTTATCTGTAAACGTATCTGTTATTTGATTCCAAGTTAATTTTATAATTTTAAATTGGGTTTTTGGAGTATCCACACTTCCTTGGTTGTAAGAATGTACCAAAAATACATACGGAGAATCTGGAAAGTCTGGATGTAACGCTAGACCTAGCGTACCTGCACCAATTTTGGGTTTAAAACACAATTTTGATTGCTCTTTTAGCGATCCATTAAAATAATCAGGTGCTGTATATACTGTTTTTTTTGCGCCCGAATTTGGATTTACACGCGCAACTCTGCCACTGGATTCTGATATCCATAAATATCCGTCTTTTCCATAACAAATCTCCCATGGGATGTCCAATACTGTTGGCAATTCTGTTCGTTTGAATATTTGACCGATTGTGTATTTAGGATTTAGAAATGAAATAAAAGTGAGTAAATAAACTAAGAATTTAATCATGCTCATCTTGCTCTTTTGTTATTTGATTGTTTAATAGAGTTACGAATTTGTTTTTTTGCCAAAGTTGCACAAACGTTTTTTCATTTTCACTGCCTTTGGCTTTCATCATTTGAATCAGTTCTGCGATTTCTGATTTTTTTATTTTAGGAATTTCACCAGAAAAATAAAAGAATAGACACCACGATTTATATGTATCTTGTTCTGCTTTTGTCCATTTATTCATTTCTTCATAATTTAGGTTTAGCAAAGAATTCATCCGTGAAATCGACTGCGATGCGGCCAATTGTCGGTCACCGGAAAACCGGGTTTTAATTTTTT
>Ga0209181_10003438_pt1 | contig 24439 bp, 21 predicted proteins | sample MAT05_FD_187208 | JGI IMG/M metagenome (GOLD analysis project Ga0209181, IMG submission 187208) | Freshwater microbial communities from Lake Fryxell liftoff mats and glacier meltwater in Antarctica - MAT-05 (SPAdes) (version 2) | ecosystem: Environmental > Aquatic > Freshwater > Ice > Liftoff...
GCGGCGCGGATCGCCACCGCGCCGAGCTCCCAGGCGGCCAGCGATGAAAAGTCTCCCAGCAGGCCGGCGATCGGCGTGCGGGCGGCGGAAACGATGACGATGGGGTCGGTCATGGCGGGCTCCTTCAGGAGGCGGCAACTGCCGCTTGCGGTGGGGTGGCTCGGACGGGCCGGCCGAGCTCGAAACGCTTTGCCGGCTCATAGGGGAACACATCATGCACGTGGCCGGCCAGAATGCGTTGCTTGTGCTTCTGCCAGAAGCCGGCGTCGAGCAGGTCGGCGTGATGCGCCATGAAGACCTCGCGCACCGCCGGGTTGCCCAGCAGGAAGGGCTCGAAGGTTTCGGGGAAGACGTCTTTCGGGCCGACGCTGTACCAGATCTCGCCCGACATCTCTTCTTCCTCGTTGCGCGGCGTGGGCACCTTGCGGAAGTTGCAGTCGGTGATGTATTCGATCTCGTCGTAGTCGTAGAACACCACCTTGCCGTGGCGCGTGACGCCGAAGTTCTTCCACAGCATGTCGCCGGGGAAGATGTTGGCGGCCACCAGGTCCTTGATCGCGTTGCCGTACTCGATAACCGCATGCGCCAGTTGTTCGGGCGTGCTTTCCTGCAGGTAGATGTTCAGCGGGATCATGCGCCGCTCGATGTAGAGGTGCTTGATGACCAGCATGTCGCCGTCCTCTTCGAGCAGGCTGGGGCAGAAGTGCTGCAGTTCGGCGACCAGTTCGTCCTCGAAGCGCGCGCGCGGGAAGGCCACGTTGCTGTACTCCAGCGTGTCGGCCATGCGGCCCACGCGGTCGTGCTGCTTGACCAGCAGGTACTTGCCCTTGATCTGTTCGCGCGTGGTCTCCTTCTGCGGCGGGTAGAAGTCCTTGATGACCTTGAAGACATAAGGAAACGACGGCAGATCGAAGACCAGCATCACCATGCCCTTGATGCCCGGCGCGATGCGGATGCGGTCGCTGCTGTGCCGCAGGTGGGCCAGCAGGTCGCGGTAGAACAGGTTCTTGCCGTGCTTTTGCAGACCCAGCGAGTTGTAGATCTCGGCGCGCGGCTTGCGCGGCATCATCGTGCGCAAGAACTGCACGTAGGCCGAAGGGATCTCCATCTCGACCATGAAGTAGGCGCGGGCGTAGCTGAAGATCATCAGCAAATCGTCTTCGCCGAACAGCGCCGCGTCGATCACCAGCGCTGGCGGCAGCACTGCAACGCCGTCGGCGTCTTCGCGGTGCAGGATCGGCAGCGCGAACGGCGTCTCGTTGAAGCCGTTGATGATCTTGCCGACCAGGTAGGCGCCCTTGTTGCGGTAGAACAGGCTCGACAGCACCTGGATCTGGAAATTGGCGCGCGGCCTGAAGCCACCCAGCTCGGAGGCCATCGCCTGCACCACGTTGTCGATGTCGCGCGCCAGGTCTTCGAACGGCACGGCGAGCTGGAAGTTGGTGACGATGCGCTGCCAGGTGTCGAACAGCGAGTCCTTGCTCGGGTAGTAGGCGCGGTAGGTCGGCAGCGCGGCCGGCTCGTCGTCTTCGATGTACTCGGTGCTGATCGCCGGGCGCACGAAGATGAAATCGTTGCGGAAGTAGCTGCGGTGCAGCAGCTTGGCGGTCACCGAATTGAAGAAGGTCTCGGCCAGTTCGGGCTGGTGGTGGTCGGTGAGCAGGCCGATGTAGTGCAGCTTGACCTGCTGCCAGGAGTCCATCGACAACTCGTCGACATGGAATTCGTCGCGCAGTCGCAGCACGGCCTCATTCACGCGCTTGTCGTAGAACTCGATGCGCTCGCGCTGGGCGCGTTGCTGGTCGTGCCAGTCAGCGCGTTCGAAGCGCTGCTTGGCGGCCGCACTGGTTTCGCGAAAGGGCCGGTAATGGCGGTTGAAACCATCGAGCAGGGTGCGCGCGATGTCGAACGCGCGGCTGTCGTTCAGGCGGTGCGGGAACATCACGCCGCCAAGAACGGGCTGACCGTGTGGCGGCCGCGAATCGCATCGAGCGCGCGCCGGTAGGCCGGCATCACTTCGCCGGCGTCGCGCGCCGTCATCTGCAGGTCTTCGAGCAGGCCGTTGTGCAGCCCGTAGACCCAGCCGTGCACGACCAGCGTCTGGCCGCGCGACCAGGCGTCCTGCACCACGGTGGTCTCGCAGACGTTCAGGCTCTGCTCGAGCACGTTCAGTTCGCACAGCGCCTGCAGTTGCACGTCGCCGCCCGGCAAGCTGTCGATGAAGTCGCGGTGTTTGTTGCGCACGTCCTGCACATGGCGCAGCCAGTTGTCGGCCAGGCCGATGCGCAGGTTCTGCAGCGCCGCCGTCACACCGCCGCAACCGTAATGGCCGACCACCATCACGTGTCCGACGTGCAATTGATCGATGGCGTACTGCATCACGCTCAGCGCGTTGAGGTCGCTGTGCACGACGACGTTGGCAACGTTGCGGTGCACGAACACGTCGCCCGGCAACAGGCCGAGGATCTCGTTGGCCGGCACCCGGCTGTCGGCGCAGCCGATCCACAGGTATTGCGGCGTCTGCTGTTCCAGCAGCCTGGTGAAGAAGCCGGGCGTGCGCTGCTCGACGTCGCGCGCCCAGTCGCGGTTGCGTTGCAGCAGGTCGGGGAGACGATAGGGCATGGTGGTGCAGATCGGAGTTTGGGTTACATCGTTTCCGCGAACAACTCACGGCCAATCAACATCCGTCGGATTTCGGATGTCCCGGCCCCAATTTCATACAGCTTGGCGTCGCGCCACAGGCGGCCCAGCGGGTAGTCGTTGATGTAGCCGTTGCCGCCGAAGACCTGGATGCCCTCGCCGGCCATCCAGGTGGCCTTTTCGGCGCACCAGAGGATGACGCTGGCGCAGTCCTTGCGCACCTGGCGCACGTGTTCGAGACCCAGCATGTCGAGGTTCTTGCCCACCGTGTAGCAGAACGCCCGCGCCGCCTGCAGCACGGTGTACATGTCGGCCACCTTGCCCTGGATGAGCTGGAACTCGCCGATCGATTGCCCGAATTGCTTCCTGTCGTGAATGTAGGGCACGACGTTGTCCATCACCGCCTGCATGATGCCGATGGGGCCGGCCGCCAGCACCGCACGCTCGTAGTCCAGCCCGCTCATCAGCACCCTGGCGCCGCCGTTCAGCGTGCCCAGCACGTTGGCGGCCGGCACCTCGACATTGCTGAACAGCATCTCGCCGGTATGGCTGCCGCGCATGCCCAGCTTGTCGAGCTTCTGCGCGGTGCTGAAACCCTTCATGCCCTTCTCGACGATGAAGGCAGTCACGCCCCTGGCACCCAGCTCGGGCTCAGTTTTGGCGTAGACCACCATGGTATCGGCGTCGGGGCCGTTGGTGATCCACATCTTGGTGCCGTTCAGCACATAGACGCCGCCGTGCTCCACGGCCTTCAGCTTCATGCTGATGACGTCGCTGCCGGCGCCCGACTCGCTCATCGCCAGTGCGCCCACGTGCTCGCCGCTGATCAGCCCCGGCAGGAACTTTGCCTTCTGCGCGGCCGTGCCGTTGCGCTTGATCTGGTTGACGCACAGGTTGCTGTGCGCACCATAGCTCAGGCCCACGCTGGCGCTGGCGCGGCTGATCTCTTCCATCGCGATCATGTGCGCCAGGTAGCCCATGCCGGCGCCGCCGTCTTCCTCGGGCACGGTGATGCCGAGCACGCCCAGGTCCCCCATCTTGCGCCACAGGTCCATCGGGAACTGGTCGCTGCGGTCGATCTCGGCGGCGCGCGGCGCGATCTCGGCCTGTGCAAAGTCATGCACCGCGTCGCGCAGCGCGTCGATGTCTTCGCCGAGCTGGAAGTTCAGGCCGGGCAGGTTCATGGCGGGTCTCCTTGTGAGGACTTTTTCAACCGCGGATCAACCGCTGATGCCGCGGCCGAGCACGGTCATCACGGTCGCGGTCATGGTGGCGCAGAGCGTGGGCTCGGCACCGTCTGCGGCAGACTGGAAGGCGCGGCCGTCGACCACGCTGATGGTACGGCCGGCCTTGGTCACCTGGCCTTCGAAGCGAAAGTGCGGCCCGCGCGCCGGCGCCAGCAGGTTGATCTTGAACTCGATTGTGAGCACCGCGGCGTCGCCAGGCATCAGCGAGAACGCGGCGTAACCGCAGGCCGAGTCGAGCGCGGTGGCGACGATGCCGGCGTGCAGGAAACCGTGCTGCTGGGTCAGCGCCGGCCGGTGCTCCAGCAGCACCGTCGCGCGGCCCGGCGCCACCTCGGCCAGGCGGGCGCCCAGCGTGGCCATTGCTGGTTGCTGGGCGAAGGAGGCGCGCACGCGATCAGCGGCAGCGGCGTCGAACGGGGTCGTAGGAGTCGTCATGCGCAGGCTTGAAGTTTTCTGGATCCGGGCGGAAAGCCTGGGTGGCGCGCCCTGAGGTCAGGCCGCCGGCCGGGCCGACCCGGCCGCTTTCAGCGCTTTCGCCACCTTTACGGGCTCGGGCGCCAGCACGCTGCGGCATCGCTCTTCGTGCTGGCTGATTTCGTCCAGAGTGACATCGATGTCCTCGCGCTGCCGTTCCAGCAAGCGGCGGTGCTCGCCGAGCACACCCAGGAAGGCCTGCAACTGCGGCTTGGTGTCGCTGGGAGATTCGTAGAGATCGACCAGATGCCTGATCTCCTGCAGCGAGAGGCCGAGCCGCTTGCCGCGCAGAGTGAGCCGGAGGCGGGTGCGGTCGCGCTGCGCGTACACCCGGTTTCGGCCGGCGCGCACGGGTGCCAGCAGACCCATGTCTTCATAGAAGCGGATGGCGCGCGCGATGATGTCGAACTCGAGAGCCAGCTCGCCGATGGTGTAGGTGCGTGGGTCGCGGGCGCGGGCCTCGGGGCGGGAAACGGCGAGCATGGTTAGACTGACTTTGACGTAAACGTCAATGTAACCTGAACCCGGCGACACCCCAGATGGCCAACCCGCAAGAGAACGCGCTCCACTACCCTTTCGGCGACAGCCTGCCGGCGCCCGGCACGACGCTGGACGTGGCGCCCGGCGTGCGCTGGCTGCGCATGGGACTGCCCTTCGCGCTCGACCACGTCAACCTGTGGCTGCTGCGCGACCATGATGAAGATGGCCGCGACGGCTGGTCCATCGTCGACTGCGGCATCGACAACGCGGCCACACGGGCGCATTGGGAACAGATCTTCCAGCACGAGTTGCAAGGCCTGCCGGTATTGCGCGTGATCTGCACCCACATGCACCCCGACCACCTGGGGCTGGCGCACTGGCTTTGCGAGAGGTGGAGCACGGGCGGGTGCCTAGCCGCAAGCGTGGCAACACAAGAAGACTGCAGACTCTGGATCAGTTCGACGGACTGGCACGCCGGCCACCTTGCCAGCCAGGCGACCACCGGGTTCGGCGGCGAGGGCACGGCGCTGTTCTTTGCCCGCCACGGCCTGACCGACGCCGACACGCTGGCGCAAGTGCGCAGGCGCGGCAATTACTACGCCAACCTGGTGCCGCAGGTACCCGCCCGCTTCAGGCGTCTGATGGACGGCATGGTGTTGCGCATCGGCAGCCGCGACTGGACCTGCATCAGCGGCTACGGCCACGCGCCCGAGCACATCGCCCTGCACTGCGCCGACATCCATGGCGACACGGCTGCCGGAGTGGACATCGCCTCCTGCCCGGCGAGTGTGCTGATCTCCGGCGACATGGTGCTGCCGCGCATCAGCACCAATGTCAGCGTCTACGACGCCGAACCCGAGGCGAACCCGCTGCCGCTGTACCTGAATTCCATCGCGCGCCTGCTGGCCTTGCCGGTCGACACGCGCGTGCTGCCCTCGCACGGCAAGCCGTTCAGCGGCCTGCACGAACGCATCGAGCAGCTGACGACCCACCACGACGTACGATTTGCCGATGTGCTGACGGCCTGCGCGCAGGGGCCGAAGAGCGCGGCCGAGTTGCTGCAGGTCATCTTCAGGCGGATGCTGGATCTGCACCAGACCACCTTCGCGATGGGCGAGGCAGTCGCCCATCTGCATGCGTTGGCGTCGATGGGCCGATTGCGGCCCGCGCTGGGGGCTGACGGCGTCCAGCGCTATCGCACGGTGGCCGACTGAGTGCGAGACAGAATGCGAGATTGACGGCGCGGCGGGCGGAAATTGGATCCGACGGCGGGGCTGTGTCGCCCCGCCGCGGTCCGCGAGCGACTGGTGTCACCCGCCTTTCCCTGCGCTACCGTCATGACAGCGTTAAAGAGTGTCCTGGATGTGGGCAGTCCGGACGTTATTCTTTCGGGGGATGGTGGCATCCCTCTTTTGGGGGATAAAGCCCTCCTGGCGCGCTTCCGAGTTCATCAACAGCCGCGGCAGGGAGCCGCTATAGTTGGATATCAGAATCAGGAACGCGAACGATGACCACCCCGCCCAGAACCGCAGCCGCTCCCTCGAAACGGGCAGGAAAAGCGCCATCCAAGGCATCCAAAGGACGATCAAAGGTTAGCGGCAGCGCGCGCGCCAGCAATGCTGCAACGAACATTGCAATCACGACTGAACTTGCGCCTGCAGTGGCCATTGCCTTGCTGGAAAAAACCGAACAGCTTCCGGGCGCTCAGGCGCCAGCGCTCGAATGTCTGGCGGCCGGAGCCTCGCCATCACAAGTCGCAGGCATGGTTCGCGTTCAGCTCATGTTCGAAAACGGCACGGTTTTGCCGGTCGAGATGAGTGAGGATGCGGGAGCAGCGCTCTCAAAGGGACTTGCAGAGGAACTGCCGAGGAATTAGGCCGCCTCCAGGAGCGTGGGTGGCTCCCAGGCTCGGCCTCTCAGTCCAGCACCGGCAGCAGTTCGTGCCGCAGAGAGTGGCGCGCCGCCTCGTAGTCGGGCAGCACCGAGCGCACCACCTCCCAGAACGCGGCGCTGTGGTTCATCTCGCGCAGGTGGGCCAGTTCATGGATGACCACGTAGTCGATGACCGGCAGCGCGAAATGCACCAGCCGCCAGTTCAGGCGCACTGAGCCGTCAGCGCTGGCGCTGCCCCAGCGCGTGGAGGCTGAACTGAGAGACAGGCGCTTCGGGCGCACGCCCAGGCGCGGCGCGTAGAGGGCGATGCGCTCCTCGAAGAGTCGCCGGGCCTGACGCTGCAGCCAACTCTGCACGGCGTCGCGCATCTGCGCCGGCGCGGCTTCCTGCGGCAGCCCGAGGTGCAGCGTCAGCCGCGCCACACCGGGCAAGGCCTCGGCGGCGCTGTTGAGCACGGCGCCGGTGGTGCGCGGGTCGAGCACGATGATGACGGTCTCGCCCAGAAAGGGCACTGAGGTGCCGTCCCGCCAGTCCACCCGTGTCTCGGCGAGGCGGCGCGCGCGCTCACGCTGCTCGTGCAGCTTGCGCAGGATCCAGGGCGCCTTTTCACGAAGCGCGGTCTCGATCTCCACCACGCCCACCCAGCGCGGTGCGCTGACGCTCAGGCCGTCGGCGCCGACGATGAAACCGATGCTTCGCCGGCGCGCCCGCCGCAGTTCATAAGCGATGCGGTGTTCACCGATCACGATGTCGCGCTGGGCGCGCGGGTGATCGAAGGCCATCGGCGGCGCTGGCACTGGTCCTGTCGGTGACGCGGGCGGCGAGGCCGGCGCCAAGTCGGCCGGCTCGACGTCGAACAGCGAGAGCTGGATCAGTGCGGCCAGCGCGCTCGGTACAGTCATGGATGGCGATTCTACGAAGCGACAGGCGCTGCCGCGGCGCGCCGCAGATTCAGCGGTAGGCCTCTGGATCGAGCCGGCGCATCTCGGTCTCGATCCAGGCCTCGACCTCGCGCATCAGTTCGTCGGGCTGACGGTCCACCGAGGCGATGGGCTTGCCGATGGAGACATCGATCAACCCCGGCCGCAGCAGGAAACTCTTGCGCGGCCAGCATTTGGCCGAGCTGGCCGCGATCGGCACGATCGGCACGCCGGCGCTGATGGCCAGCCGCGAGGCGCCGTTCTTGTAGGTGCCCTGGCCACCGCGCGGCGTGCGCGTGCCCTCGGGAAACATGATCACCCAGATGCCCAGGCCGAAAAGCCGACTGCCCTGCTTGGCCACCAGGTTCCAGGCCTCGGCGCGCTTGCTGCGGTCGATGTGGATCATGTCCATCCTGGCCATCGCCCAGCCGAAGAACGGGATGTAGAGCAATTCGCGCTTGAAGACATAGGCCAGCGGGTGCGGCATCAGCGCCGGGTAGGCGAAGGTCTCCCAGGTCGACTGGTGCTTGGCCGCCAGCAGCACGGCCGATTTCTCGTCCGCCGCGGTGGGCACGTTTTCCATGCCGTGGATGCGGTAGCGCACGCCGCAGATGGCGCGGGCACCCCAGATCGCCACCTTCAGCCAACCGGCGCACGACCAGTACACCGTGTTGCTGCTGGCAAACAACGCGATGACCAGCACCGCCAGCGCCCAGGGCATCACCGTGACCGCGAGGAACAGCAGGTACAGCGCCGAGCGCAGCGCCCAGACCGCGCGCATCAGGCCAGCCCCCCCGGTCCGGAATCCAGCACGTTGTCGCGCTGCAGCAGAAACTCGGCGAAGGCGGCCAGGTCGGCATGCGCGCGCGCCTGCGGCACCTGCGCCAGCATGTGGTGGACCTGCTCGTCGCCGATACCCCTGGCGCGGCCGCTCAGCACAAGGTGCGGCTCGCAGCCCGCCGCCTGCGCGGCCAGCAGGTCGCGCAGGGTGTCGCCGACCATCGGCACGAGGGCCAGATCGATGGCGTAGCGGCGGCCGATTTCCTGCGGCAGGCCGGGCAGCGGCTTGCGGCATTCGCAATGGTCTTCGGGGGTGTGCGGGCAGAAGAAGACAGCGTCGAGCCGGCCGCCCAGGGCTTGCAGCATCTGGTTCATCCGGGCGTGGATGGCGTTGACCTGGGCCATGTCGATCATGCCGCGGCCGATGCCCGACTGGTTCGTGGCCACCACGGCATGCCAGCCGGCGTGGTTGAGCCGCGCCACGGCCTCCAGCGCGCCCTTGATCGGCTGCCATTCCTCGGGCACCTTGACATGGTCGTCGCGGAACTGGTTGAGGATGCCGTCGCGGCCGTAGATCACCAGCTTGGTCGTGTGCATTCCCTGTCCCCGGAGTGGCATGGTTTCAGGCGGCGAGGCGGGAAAGGTCGGCGACCCGGTTCATCGCGCGGTGCAATTGCCCGAGCAAGGCCAGCCGATTGGAACGTAGCAACGGGTCTTCGGCGTTCACCATCACGCTGTCGAAGAAGCTGTCGACGGGGCCCCGCAACACCGCCAGCGCCAGCAGCGATGCCGTGTAGTCGCCGGCCGCGAAGGCTGCTTCGGCGCGCGGCGCGGCCAATGCCAGCGCGGCATGCAGCGCGACCTCGGTGGGCTCTTGCAGCAGGGCGGCGTCGACCCCGGCGGCCAGCGCGTCGCCCGCCACGGCGTCGGACTTCTTCAGTATGTTGCCGACCCGCTTGTTGGCCGCGGCCAGCGCGGCCGCTTCGGGCAACGCGGTGAACGCGCGCACGGCCGCCAGGCGGTCGGGCAGTTCCGCCCAGCGCGCCACCCGCGCCTCGAGCACGGCGTCGACCTCGAGCGCGCCGTAACCCAGCTCGCGCAGGTAGCCGACCAGCCGCTCGCGCAGGAAGAAACCCACCTCGGCCTGCGCAGCGCCGTGGCCCGCAGGGAAGGCGGCGAAAGCGATGCCCACCAGGTCGTGCACGTCGAGCGGCAGCCGACGTTCCACCAGCATGCGAATCAGGCCCAGCGCATGGCGGCGCAGCGCGAACGGGTCCTTGTCGCCGGTCGGCAGCTGGCCGATGCCGAACAGGCCGGCCAGCGTCTCCAGCTTGTCTGCCAGCGCCACGCAGAGGCCGACCTCGCCGCGCGGCAGGGTGTCTCCGGCAAAACGCGGTTTGTAGTGATCCTCGATGGCCTCGGCCACCGCGTCGGCCAGGCCGTCGTGACGTGCGTAATAGCCGCCCATCGTGCCCTGCAGTTCGGGAAATTCGCCCACCATGTCGGTCAGCAGGTCGGCCTTGGCCAGCGTGGCGGCAACGTCTGCCTGATCGGCCAGAGTCAAGCCGCCGAGTTGTTGGCCGATGCCGCGCGCGATCAGCCGTACGCGCTCCATGCGCTCGCCCAGCGTGCCGAGCTTGCTGTGATAGACGACGCGCGCCAGCCCCGGCACGCGGGAAGTCAGCGTGCGCTTGCGGTCCTGGTCGTAGAAGAACTTGGCGTCGGCCAGCCGGGGCCGCACCACACGTTCGTTGCCCTGGATGACGCGGCCGGGGTCGGCCGGGCTGATGTTGCTGACGATCAGGAAACGCTCGGTCAGCCGGCCCGCCGCGTCGAGCAGCGGAAAGTACTTCTGGTTGGCCTTCATCGTGAGAATCAGGCATTCCTGCGGCACCGCCAGAAACTCGGGCTCGAAGCGGCAGAGCAGCACGTTCGGCCGTTCGACCAGCGCGGTCACCTCGTCGAGCAGGGCATCGTCGTCGATCGGGCTCAGGCCTTCCCGGGCCGCCGCGGCCGCCAGCTGGCGCGCAATCTCGCTGCGGCGCGCCGCAAAGCTGGCGATCACCGCGCCCTGGTCGGCGAGCTGCCGCTCGTAGTGGTCGGCGTCCTGAAGCACCACCGGGTCCATCATGGCTTCGAATCGGTGGCCGCGGGTCTGCCGGCCGGCATGCAGGCCGAGGGCAGTCACCGGGACCACGTCGGCGCCGTGCAGCGCCACCAGGCCGTGCGCCGGGCGAACGAAGGACACGCTGGTCCAGCCGGGCTGGAAATCGGCGCCATCGCCCGTTTCCAGCTGGTATTGCATCAATTTGGGGATCGGCAGCTTGTCGATGGCCTCCAGCAGCGCCTTCTGCAGGCCGGCGGCAAGCGTGGCGCCCGTCACCCGTGCGTCGAGGAACAGTGCCTCCGCCTTGCCGTCGGGCTGGCGGCGCAGGCCGGCCAAGGCGCTGGCGTCGGCGCCGAGTGCGGCCAGCTTCTTCAGCAGGGCGGGCGTGGCCAGGCCGGCAGCGTCGAGGCCCACGCTGACCGGCATCAACTTCTGCGCCACCGCCTTGTCGGCCGCGCAACGCAGCACATGGCTGACATGCGCGGCCAGCCGGCGCGGTGTGGCGAAGACGTTCAGCGCCGACTGCTCGCCGGCCAGGCCCTGGGCGCGCAGGCTGTGCAGCAGCGCGGCCCCGAAGGCATCGCCGAGCTTCTTCAGCGCTTTCGGCGGCAGTTCTTCGACGAAGAGTTCGACGAGCAGATTCTTTGCGGCTTGCAGGCTCATGCGGCCTTCTTTACGATCTGGGCAAGCACTTCATCGGCCCAGGCTCTGGGCGCCATCGGGAAGCCGAGCCGGGCCCGGCTGTCGAGGTAACTTTGCGCCACGCTGCGCGCCAGGTTGCGGATGCGGCCGATGTATGCGGCACGCTCGGTCACGCTGATGGCGCCGCGCGCATCGAGCAGGTTGAAGGTGTGCGCGGCTTTCAGAACCTGCTCGTACCCCGGCAAGGCGAGTTGCTGCTCCATCAGATACCTTGCCTGTTTCTCGTGGGCACCGAAGGCTTCGAGCAGGAACTCGACATCGCTGTGCTCGAAGTTGTAGGTGCTCTGTTCGACCTCGTTCTGGTGATAGACGTCGCGGTACTTCAGCGTGTCGGTCCAGGCCAGGTCGTAGACGCTGTCGACACCCTGCAGGTACATCGCCAGCCGTTCCAGGCCGTAGGTGATCTCGCCGGTGATCGGCTTGCAGTCGATGCCGCCGACCTGCTGGAAATAGGTGAACTGGGTGACTTCCATGCCGTTCAGCCAGACCTCCCAGCCCAGGCCCCAGGCGCCCAGCGTCGGGTTCTCCCAGTCGTCCTCGACGAAACGCACGTCATTGGCCTTCAAGTCGAAGCCCAGCGCTTCCAACGAGCCCAGGTACAGCTCCAGGATGTTGGCCGGCGCAGGCTTGAGCACCACCTGGTACTGGTAATAGTGCTGCAGACGGTTCGGGTTATTGCCATATCGGCCGTCTTTCGGCCGCCGGCTCGGCTGCACGTAGGCTGCCTTCCAGGGCTCGGGGCCGAGCGCGCGCAGGAAGGTGGCGGTGTGGCTGGTGCCGGCGCCCACTTCCATGTCGTAGGGCTGCAGCAGGGCGCAGCCTTGCGCGTCCCAGTAAGACTGCAGCTTGAGGATGATCTGCTGGAAGGTCAGCATGGGCGCATGGGTGCAGTGCAAAGGCCGGAGTTTACGGGCCGGCCTGCCCGGCCGGCGCGCCGTCGAACAGCGCCTGAAGTCCAGGCCGGTTCAGGCCGGGCGGCGGCGTCCGGCGGTCAAGGCCAGCGTGGCGGTCAAGGTCACGGCAAGCAGCACCAGCGGCCAGAGCCCGAAGCGCGCGCTCCACCACGCAAAGGGCGTGATGCCCGTGCGCCCTTCCACCCGGCCTTCGAGCACGCCACGGGTGTGCGGCGGCAGTTGCGCCGTCACCACGCCGCGGTGGTCGATGACGGCGGTGGCGCCGGTGTTGGTGGCGCGCAGCATCGGCCGCTGGAATTCAAGCGCGCGCAGGCGCGAGATGTTCAGGTGCTGCGCGATGGCGATGGTGTTGCCGAACCAGCCGATGTTCGACACGTTGGCGAACAGCGTGGGCGCGGTAGCCGCGTCGCCGAACCGGCGTGCCAGTTCGTCGCCGAACAGGTCTTCATAGCAGATGTTAGGCGCCACGCGCTGGCCCCGCACGGCGAATGAAGGCGGGTTCGGCACGCCGCGCGTGAAGTCGCCGAGCGGGATGTTCATCAGCTCGGTGAACCAGCGAAAGCCGGTCGGTATGAATTCGCCGAAGGGCACCAGATGCATCTTGTCGTAGCGGTAGTCGGCGCCCTTCGACAACCCGGCCACCGAGTTGGTGTAGCCACGGTCGAAATCGCCGAAGGGCACGCCGATCAGCGCCGACTGCGATTCGCGGGCGAAGTGCGCGCGCAGCGCATCCCAGTAGCCGGGCGCAAAATCGGCCAGTTGGCCGGGCAGCAGCGGCACCGCCGTCTCGGGCGCCACGACCAGTTCGCCGCGCGCTTCAGTGAGCGCGCGCGCCACCCATTCCAGCGCCTCGGGCATGCGCGCGACGGCGAACTTCTCGTCCTGCGCCACATTGCTCTGCAGCAGCGACACGCTGATCGTGCCGGCCGGCGCCGTGAAACCCACCGGCCCGGACAGCCTCGGCAGTACGAGGCCCGACACGACGGCGGCGGCCACCAGCCAGCGCCGCCCTGGCGGCACCTGCGCCAGGCTGCCCAGCACGGCGGCGGCGAAGGCCAGCAGCGCGCCCATGCCGTAGACGCCGACCCAGGGCGCCAGCGCCACCAGCGGCGCGTCGACCAGTGCGTAGCCGCTGGCCACCCACGGGAAACCGGTGAAGATGAGGGTGCGCGCCAGTTCGGCCAGCAGCCAGAGCGCGGCGAACAGCAGCGCGTCGAGGCCGGCGTGGCCTTGCCGCCAGCGCCGGTACAAGCCGCCAGCCAGCGCCATGTAGAGCGACAGCGCCGCAGCCAGCACAAACACCGCCAGCGCCGCCAGCCAGGCCGGCAGCCCGCCGTAGCGGTGCAGGCTGATGAAGAGCCACCAGACGCCGGCCAGCAGCCACGCCGTGCCGTAACACCAGGCCAGCAAGGCGGCGCGGCGCGCGCTGCCGGTGTGATTGAGGCGCCAGACCAGCGAGGCCGCACCCATGACCGGAAGCCACCACGCGGCGGTGGCGACGAAGGCCAGCGTCTGCAGCGCGCCTAGCGCGGCCAGCGCAAGCGGCTCGGCCCGGCGCAGCCAGGGCGACGTCATCCCGGCCTGCGGGCTGCGGCGAGCTTCAAGGCGCGCCTGAGCCGGCCAACCCGCCCGCCGATTCAGGCAGGCGGGAGACGCGGAACCAGCGCACCGCGCCGCCGCGCGTCAGCATCACCGTCAGGCGCAGGCCGCCGAACTCGACCACCTCGCCGCGCTGCGGCACATGGCCGTACTCATGCGCCACCAGGCCGCCGATGGTGTCGAAGGCGTCGACCGGCAGGTCCACCGCGAAGGCCTGGTTGACTGCGGTGATGGTGACGTCGCCGGCCACCCGGTGGCTGCCGTCGGCCAGCGTGTAGATGCCGTTTTCGCTTTCGTGCTCGTCGAACTCGTCCTCGATCTCGCCGACGATCTCTTCGAGCACGTCTTCGATGGTGATCAGCCCGGCGGTGTTGCCGAACTCGTCGATGACGATGGCCAGATGGTTGCGGTTGGAGCGAAAGTCGCGCAGCAACTCGTTCAGCCGCTTCGATTCGGGCACGAAGACCGCCGGCCGCAACAGCGTGCGCAGGTTCAGTTGCGGAGCGCGCTGCAGTTTCAGCAGGTCCTTGGCCATCAGGATGCCGATCACGTTCTCGCGCTGGCCCTCGTAGACCGGGAATCGGGAGTGCCCGGTGTCGATCACCACTTCCAGCAGTTCGTGATAGTCGGCGTCGATGGCGAGCAGGTCCATGCGCGGCGCTGCCACCATCACGTCGCCTGCGGTCAGGTCGGCCATGCGCAGCACGCCTTCGAGCATGAGGCGGGATTCGGGCTCGATCAGTTCGCGCTGTTCGGCGTCGGCCAGCAGGCGGATCAGTTCGGCGCGGCTGTCGGGGCCCGGCGAGACGAACTCGATCAGGCGTTCGAACAGGCTTCTTTTGTCTGCGCTGGCGTTGGCGATTGCTTGCGCCCGCGCAGACCGGGGAGACTGGGGTTCGGACACAAAGGGTGTCGGAAGTGTCGGGACGCCGAGAATACCGCAGACGCTTGACAGCGCCGGAGCCTTGCAACACAGTTCCCCGCCCCCATATCTTCCGACTGTGTTTTCAGCGAACCGACCATGACGCAAGGCTTGATTCCCGTCACCATCCTCACCGGCTTCCTGGGCTCGGGCAAGACCACGCTGCTCAAGCGTGTGCTCTCCGAGTCGCATGGCCAGAAGATCGCCGTCATCGAGAACGAATTCGGTGAAGAAAACATCGACAACGAGATCCTGGTCGCCGACACCCAGGAGCAGATCATCCAGATGAACAATGGCTGCGTCTGCTGCACGATCCGTGAAGATCTGCGCTCCACGCTGGCAGATCTCGCCGAAAAGCGTCGCAAAGGCGAACTGGACTTCGAGCGCGTCGTCATCGAGACCACCGGCCTGGCCGACCCCGGCCCGGTGGCGCAGACCTTCTTCATGGACGACGAGATCGCCAGCAGCTACCTGCTCGACTCGATACTGACGCTGGTCGACGCCGTGCACGCCGAGGCACAGCTCGACGCCCGCCAGGAAGCACGCAGGCAGATTGGCTTCGCCGACCAGATCTTCATCAGCAAGACCGACCTCGCAAAACCCGACGACGTGGCCGCGCTGATGCACCGCATCAAGCACATGAACCCGCGCGCGCCGCAGCAGGCGGCCAATTTCGGCGTCGTGCCGATCAAGGACGTCTTCGACCTGAAGGGCTTCAATCTCAACAGCAAGCTGGAGATAGACCCCGATTTCCTGACCGAAGACGGCGGACATGCCCATCACGATCATGGGCATGTCCATGATCATGCCCATGAACACGACGAACACTGCGACCACCCGGCGCACCACGCGCACGACGACGACGTCAAGTCATTCGTCTTCCGCAGCAAGCGAGCGTTCAACCCTGCCAAGCTGGAGGACTTTCTCGGCGCCATCGTGCAGGTCTACGGCCCGAAGATGCTGCGCTACAAGGGCGTGCTCTATATGAAGGGCAGCGACCGCAAGGTCGTCTTCCAGGGCGTGCACCAGTTGATGGGCAGCGACCTCGGCCCGAAGTGGGCGCCCGGCGAGGAAAGAGGCAGCAAGATGGTCTTTATCGGCATCGACATGCCGAAAGACGTACTTTTGCAGGGTTTGGAGCAATGTCTGGTGTGAGTCTGCACGAGCGCCCTTCAACTGCCGGGCAGCGTGGCTACAATCGCGCGCCCGGCGAGCTTGGCAGCGAGATTCGAACGATGCCCGATGAACCGGCAAGTCAACCGGCAAACCAGCCGCCAACCCATCCGGCAACCCCACCGACGACGCGACCCTTGAGGCGAGGAGATCCACAGTGAACAAGCCTCCGGCAAAAACACCTGTTGCCAGCAAGACGCTGGCAAAAGCCGCCGCCAACAAGGCGCCGGCCGCCGCCCCGAAAGGTGCGGCGAAGTCCGATGCACCGGCAGCGGCGACGGCGCCCGTTTCGAACCGGTTCACCGACCGTTTTGCACCGGCCCGCCGCACCGCCAAGGTCGAACCCGAGCCGATGGACTACTTCAAGCCCGCCGCGAAGGTGGACCCGAAGATCGCCAACGCCTGGAAGACCAAGGCCGGCCGTGACCTGACCGACGCCGAACTGCTGGCCATGCCCGACACCGAGTACCTGGGAGACAAGCAGACCGAATTCTTCCGCGCCCGCCTGAGGGTACAGAGGGACGATCTGTTGTCGAACGCAGGCGAAACCACCGAGCATCTGCGGGAAGACACCTCCATCGTGCCCGACCCGGCCGACCGCGCGACGATCGAGGAAGAACACGCGCTGGAACTGCGCACCCGGGACCGCGAACGCAAACTGCTGAAGAAGATCGCGCAGGCGCTGACCCGCCTCGACACCGGAGAGTACGGTTTCTGCGACGAAACCGGCGAGCCGATCGGCCTGGCACGACTGCTGGCGCGGCCCACGGCCACGCTGTCGCTGGAAGCACAGCAGCGACGCGAGATGAAGCAGAAGATGTTTGGCGACTGAACGTGCGGGGGCCAGCAGTATCTGGGTCCCCGCCTGTTGAAGGCAGCCACGCCACTGCCTTCGCAGCATGCGGCACGATGCCGGCTGGCAGGCCCTGCGGCAGCCACCTCGTTCGCGGCTGATCCGGCCCCCCGAGTACATTTACCGCCCATGGCAGAGAACGAGAGTTTCTTTCGCAAGGTCGTTCGTTTCGTCGCCAATCCGGCGACCGACTGGAGCGATCTCAACTCTCGCCAGGAAGACACCCGCGAGCTCGAACTTGAAAAGTCCGAACTGAAGGCGATGATCGAGCGCAAACGGCGCAACGATTTCGTCCGCAAGCGTGAATTCGACATGCTGCGCAAGGTGCGCCGGGAAGGGCTGTCGCCCGAACAGCTCGCGGCTTTGGGCGGCTCGTCACGGCTCGACGATTCCGAGGCCCGGATGCCGGACAGCAAGTCCGCGCGCGCCGACAGCGGCGTGAAGGCGAAGATCGACGAGATCGAGCAGCAGATGGTCGGCGACGGCTTCTCGCCGAGCACCCGCCGCCCGCCTGCGCAATACGAGGCGCCGACGGTGGCGGCCGCGTTCCGCAGCACGCCGCCGACCGGCCGCAATCTCGAAGGCCGTTTGCTGCAGGACAACGACCGCCTGCCCGCGCTGCCGCCCCTGCCCGCTTTCGACCTGGCACCGGCCGCCGCGCCGGCGCCCATGCAGGTGGCCGGCGGGCTGCCGCCGCTGGCTCCGCTGGCGCCACTGCCGCTGGTCCAGCCCGGTGAGGACCTGGGCGATTTTGGCAACGCCTTCGCGGTCGAGGTGAGCGAGGTCGAACACGACCCCGAACTCGACGAGGCCGTCATCGCCTTTGCCAATGCCGACTTCGCGCAGTGCGAACACGCGCTGCAGCAGATCACCGGCCCTGGCGGCGCACGCGCCCAGCATGCCGAAACCTGGCTGGTGCTGTTCGACCTGTACCGCGCCATCGGCCAGCAGCAGCGTTTCGAGAGCCTGGCGGTCGACTACGCACAGCAGTTCGGCTGGTCGGCGCCGCAGTGGTATTCACTGCCCAAGCTGGTGGCCGAGGCGGTGGCCGAAGAGCGGCCGAGCAGCGCGCCGCGTGTGCTCGGTGAAGTCGGCTGGGTCTGCCCGGAAGTGTTGGACATCGACGCCGTGGCGCGCCTGCGCTCGCAAACGCTGCAGATGCCTTTGCCCTGGGTGTTCGACTGGGCCACGCTTCAGAGCATCGACGCCGAGGCCGCGATGCAACTCTCGACGCTGTTCCGCCTGTGGGCCGCGCAGCCGCTGGAGATGCGCTGGCTGTCCGGCGAGCGACTCTTCGCCGTGCTGCAGGAAGCCGCGCCGACCGGCGTGCGCGACGCCGACCCCGCCTTCTGGCTCACCCGGCTCGAAGGCCTGCGCCTGTGCAACCGCGCAGACCAGTTCGACGAGGCCGCCATCGACTATTGCGTCACCTACGAGGTCTCGCCGCCGTCGTGGGAGCCGGCGCGCTGCCAGGTGCGGCTGAGCGGCTCCAGCCTCTCGACGCGCACGCCGCCGATGTCGATGGTCAGCGGGGTGTCGACCAGCTTCATGGAGTCGGGCCTGGCCGACGAGCAGCCCGGGCGCGTGGAAGTGGCGCATGTCGAGTTGTCGGGTCAACTGGTCGGCGACATCAGCGCCACGCTGACCCGCATCAACAGCGAGCTGAACGCCGCGCCCGTGATCAGCGTGTCGTGCACCCGGCTGATCCGGGTCGACTTCATCGCCGCCGGCGACTTGCTGAACTGGGTGCTGTCCAAGCGCAACGAGAATCGCAGCGTGCATTTCGACGACTCGCACCGCCTGGTGGCGCTGTTCTTCGGCGCGATGGGCATCAACGAACACGCTGTCGTTCAAGTGCGCAAAGTTTGACCCCTCGCCCCTCGCCCTTGCCCCCTTTGCGGGCGAAAGCAGCGGGCCAGCGGAGCAGGAACCGCACACGATTTTGATTTCGCCGGGACTCAAGCGCACAACGGCTTGATCGGCATCTCTTCACCCCCACCTGAATTCCCCATGGAAAGTTATCACGGCACCACCATCGTCAGCGTGCGTCGCGGCCCGCTCGTGGCCATAGGCGGAGATGGGCAGGTCACGCTCGGCAACATCGTCGTCAAGGGCAGCGCGCGCAAGGTGCGCAAATTGCACCGTGACCAGGTGCTGGCCGGCTTCGCGGGCGCCACCGCCGACGCCTTCACGCTCTTCGAGCGTTTCGAGGCCAAGCTCGAAAAACACCAGGGCCACCTGGTGCGCTCGGCCATCGAGCTGACCAAGGACTGGCGCACCGACCGCGTTTTGCGCCGTCTGGAGGCGATGCTGGCGGTGGCCGATCGCGAAACCTCGCTGATCATCACCGGCAACGGCGACGTGCTCGAGCCCGAGCACGGCATCGTGTCCATCGGCTCCGGCGGCGCTTTCGCGCAGGCGGCGGCACGCGCGCTGCTCGACCACACAAGCATGACGCCCGAGCAGATCGTCAAGCGCTCGCTGGAAATTGCCGGCGACCTGTGCATCTACACGAACCAGAACCACACGATCGAGACGCTCGGATGATGTCAACCCCCCCCGAAGCGGCCTTGTCAACTGCATGACGACCCACTCCATGACTCCGCAAGAAATTGTGTCGGAACTCGACCGCCACATCGTCGGTCAGCACGCTGCAAAGCGCGCCGTGGCCATCGCGTTGCGCAACCGCTGGCGCCGCCAGCAGGTCGACGTCAGCCTGCGCGGTGAGATCACGCCGAAGAACATCCTGATGATCGGGCCGACCGGCGTCGGCAAGACCGAGATCGCGCGCCGCCTGGCACGGCTGGCCGACGCGCCCTTCATCAAGGTCGAAGCAACCAAGTTCACCGAGGTGGGTTATGTCGGCAAGGACGTCGACAGTATCGTGCGCGACCTCATTGAAGTGGCCGTCAAGCAGGAGCGCGAGCGCCAGATGCGTGGCAAGCGTGCGATGGCCGAAGACGCCGCCGAAGACCGGGTGCTCGACATCCTGGTGCCGCCTGCGCGCGACAGCCGGCCCGAGTTCGGCCTGGTGCCGCAGCCGCCGGCGGCCGACAGCACGGCGCGCCAGGTCATGCGCAAGCGCCTGCGCGAAGGCAGCCTGAACGACAAGGAAATCGAGATCGAAGTCGCCGACCACAAGCCGGCGCTGGAGATCATGGGCCCGCAAGGCATGGAGGAAATGGCCGAACAGCTGAAAGGCCTGTTCGCCCAGGCCGGCCAGGGCAAGCGCAAGAAGCGCACGCTGACAATTGCCGAGGCGCTGCGCCTGATGATCGACGAGGAAGCCGGCAAGCTGGTGAATGAAGAAGAGATGCGCGCCTCGGCGCTGGCCCACGCCGAGGCCAACGGCATCGTCTTCATCGACGAGATCGACAAGGTGGTGTCGCGCTCGGAGCACGGCGGCGCCGACGTCAGCCGGCAAGGCGTGCAGCGCGATCTGCTGCCACTGGTGGAAGGCACGACCGTCAACACCAAGTACGGCATGGTGAAGACCGACCACATCCTCTTCATCGCCTCAGGCGCCTTTCATATGGCCAAGCCCAGCGACCTGATTCCGGAGTTGCAGGGCCGTTTCCCGATCCGCGTCGAACTGGCCTCGCTCTCGGTCGACGACTTCGAGGCCATCCTGACCGGCACGCAGGCCAGCCTGGTGACGCAGTACAGCGCGCTGCTGGCCACCGAAGGCGTCACGCTGGACTTCCAGCCCACGGCGGTGCGGCGGCTGGCCGAGATCGCCCACGACGTCAACGAGCGCACCGAGAACATCGGTGCGCGCCGGCTGTCCACCGTGATGGAAAGACTGCTCGACGAGATCAGCTTCGACGCGCCGAACCGCGGCGGCCAGACGGTGGTCATCGACGCCGCCACCGTCGAACTGCGGCTCGGCGAACTGGCGAAGAACGAAGATCTGTCCCGCTACATCTTGTAGCGGCGGGCTGCAGTGGCGGTGAGCAGCAGGCCAGTCTTGTCACCGATCAAGTCGCCGAACCGGGCCGCACGCTAGGCTCCGCTGCAATGTCCCGCGCCTCGATCGCCTCGCAACAACGCCCGCACTGGGGATTGCGGCTCGCGCTCGATGAACCAGCGGCACGTGTCGAAAGGCTCTGGCGCCTGCCCGTGGGTCTGGCGCTGGTGGCCACCATCCCGGCCTTCTACGCCGGCCTGCTCGGTGCCGTGCCGCCACTGGTGGACGCGATTGCCTACGTGATGGCGGCGCTCGTCACGGCCGCCGCGCTGGCGCACACCGCGCTGCGATGCGTGTGGCCGCGCGCCCATCTGGCCGGCAACCCGGTCGACCAGCTGCTGATCGTGGGCCTGCTGCTGGCCGCCGTGCTGCCGGCCAGCGAGGTGTCGAGCGCCGCGCTCGCCCTGCGCATGGTGGTGGCGCTGGTGACGCTGGTGCGCCTGGTCTGGGCGCTGCAGTTGTTGCTGGCGCGCGGCAGCATCTCCTACCTGATGACCATCGCGCTGGGCGTGCTGCTGCTCTGCGGCGCCGGCTTCTGGTGGCTGGAGCCTCGCACCCCGACCTTCGCGGACGGCCTCTGGCTGGCCTTCACCACCGCCGCCACGGTCGGTTATGGCGACGTGGTGCCGAGCACGCCGGCATCAAAGATCTTCGCGGTCTTCGTCGTGCTGCTCGGCTTCGGCGTGCTCACGCTGGCGACCGCAGCCATCGCCACGATGTGGATAGGCACCGAAGAACGCCGCATAGAGCGCGAGATCCTGCACGACCTTCGTCAGCAACTCGGTGTGGTGAATGCCGAGTTGAAGGCGCTGCGCGCCGAACTGCGCTCGCGCCACGCCTTGCACGAGGGCGGTGCTACAGGGCCAGGCGGTGCGACTGCATCAGCAGCAGCCCCTCGAAGATCAGCGCGTCCACCGTCAAGAAGTTCAGGTCGGTGATCGGCGCCAGCTTGACCGCCGCGCCGCCGGTCATCAGCAGCATCGGCTCCTCGCCGCAGCGTGCCAGCAGACGGCGGTGCTGGCGCTCGATGGCTCCGGCGATGGCGTTGGCGCCGCCACTCATCAGCGCGTCGCCGGTGTTGGTGGGGAAATCGACGACCTCGCCGGTCGGCACCTTCAGGCCGGCGGTGCCCATTTCCAGCGCCCGCAACATCAGGCCGAAGCCGGGCAGGATGAGGCCGCCGAGGAAGCGGCCATCGGCGTCGAGCGCGTCGACCGTGACCGCCGTGCCCACCATCACCACCAGCGCCGGCCGCGGCGGCCCGCCCTTGGCGACATTCGCCGTCACGCGCGAACGCGCGCCGGCCAGCGCCACCCAGCGGTCGGCGCCGAGCCGGCTCGGGTGGTCGTAGCCGCTGCGGATGCCGGAGTCGTGCGCCGAAGGCACCACCCAGTGCGGCTCCAGCTCCCAGGGCTCCATCTGCTCTTCCACCCGCATTCGCACGGCGTCACCGGCCACCACGCAGCCCAGCATGCTGGCGGGAGCCGGAAGCGCCTTCCAGGGGCCATCGGCAAGGTCGTCGATCGTCTCCAGGAACACCGCGCCTTGCGCCAGCATCGTGGCGCCGGGGTGCGGTGCGGCGTAGAGCGCCCATTTCAGGCGCGTATTGCCGATGTCGAGAGCCAGGAAGGTCATGCTGCGGCAACCAGTTCGAAGGATCGCGAGCGTAGCAGCCGGCTGCGGGCATCAAAGCCCGCACCCGGGAAAACCATAGGCTGACGCGGGCGCGGCAGTCAGCGCAGGTCAGGTGGCGATGGCATCATGTTTCATTGACCTTTACGTCAACGTCAATCCGACCCGCTTCCCGCCTCTTCACCTTCGTCCGCAGAAGACCGCCATGACCGACCTGTCCGCCGACCACAAGGCGCTTGCCGCCTACCGCCCCGCGCACAAGCTGCGTTTCGTCACCGCCGCCTCGCTGTTCGACGGCCACGACGCAGCCATCAACATCATGCGGCGCATCCTGCAGGGCATGGGTGCCGAAGTCGTGCACCTGGGGCACAACCGCTCGGTCGACGAGGTGGTGACCGCCGCGCTGCAGGAAGACGTGCAGGGCATCGCCATTTCCAGCTACCAGGGCGGCCACGTCGAATATTTCAAGTACATGGTCGAGTTGCTGCGCTCGCGCGGCGGCGCCCACATCAAGGTCTTCGGCGGCGGCGGCGGCGTCATCGTGGCCTCGGAGATCGACGAACTGCAGGCCTGCGGCGTGGCGCGCATCTACAGCCCCGAAGACGGCCAGCGCCTGGGGCTGCAGGGAATGATCGGCGACATGATGCAGCGCTGCGATGTCGACCTGACCGGCTTCGCACCCGCATCGGTGTCGGCGTTGCAGGGCCATGGCGACGCCGCCTGGCGCGCGCTGGCGCAGGCCATCACGGCGCTGGAGAACGGCTGCGCCACGCCGGCGTTCAGGGCGGCTCTGGTCGAAGCCGCCGCGGCGACCCGGATTCCCGTGCTCGGCATCACCGGCACCGGCGGCGCCGGCAAGAGCAGCCTGACCGACGAGCTGATCCGCCGCATCCGGCTTGACCAGAGTGACGCGCTGCGCATCGCGGTGATCAGCATCGACCCCAGCCGTCGCAAGAGCGGCGGTGCGCTGCTCGGCGATCGCATCCGCATGAATGCCATCAGTCCCTGGGCTCCCAGGCTTGCCGCTGCGCGGACCTCGCCAAACCCCGAGGGGGCTCCGGCCGCCTCGGGGCGGCCCGGCGACGGCCGGGACTCCGGCCAGCGAGTGTTCATGCGCTCGCTCGCCACGCGCGACTTCGGCAGCGAGATCAGCCAGGCGCTGCCCGACGTGCTGCTGGCCTGCAAGGCGGCGGGTTTCGACCTCATCGTCGTCGAGACCTCGGGCATCGGCCAGGGCGACGCCGCCATCGTGCCGCTGGTCGACGTGCCGATGTACGTGATGACGCCGGAGTTCGGCGCGGCCAGCCAGCTGGAGAAGATCGACATGCTCGACTTCGCCGAGTTCGTGGCCATCAACAAGTTCGACCGCAAGGGCAGCCTTGACGCCCTGCGTGACGTCGCCAAGCAGGTGCAGCGCAACCGCGAGGCCTGGATGCAGCGACCCGAGGAAATGCCGGTCTTCGGCACCATGGCCAGCCGCTTCAACGACGACGGCGTGACCGCGCTCTACCAGGCGCTTGCCGTGCGGCTGGGCGAACTGGGCTTGCCGCTGACACCCGGCCGGCTGCCGGTGGTGGCCACCCGCCACAGCACGCAGCAGCGGCCCATCGTGCCCGGTGCGCGCGTGCGTTATCTGGCCGACATCGCCGACACGGTGCGCGGCTACAAGGCGCATGCGGTGGCGCAGTCCCGGCTGGCGCGCGCCGTGCAGCAGCTGCAGGCCACGGCCGGCATGCTGCAGACCGACAAGCCCGAGCGCCACCGCGCGGTGGAAGCCGTGGTCGACCTGGCGCAGTCGCGTGAGGCGCTGCTCGACGCACATTCGAAGAAGCTGCTGGCCATGTGGCCCGACATGCAGCGCGCGTATGAGGGTGACGAATACGTGGTGAAGATCCGCGACCGTGAGATCCGCACCGCGCTGACCCACACCACGCTGTCGGGCAGCAAGATCCGCAAGGTGGCGCTGCCCGCCTACGAATGCCGGGGCGAGCTGCTGAAGTGGCTGCTGCTGGACAACGTACCGGGCAGTTTTCCGTACACGGCGGGCACGTTTGCCTTCAAGCGCGAAGGCGAGGACCCGACCCGCATGTTCGCTGGCGAGGGCGATGCCTTTCGGACGAACAGGCGCTTCAAGAT
>Ga0209181_10003439_pt1 | contig 24428 bp, 19 predicted proteins | sample MAT05_FD_187208 | JGI IMG/M metagenome (GOLD analysis project Ga0209181, IMG submission 187208) | Freshwater microbial communities from Lake Fryxell liftoff mats and glacier meltwater in Antarctica - MAT-05 (SPAdes) (version 2) | ecosystem: Environmental > Aquatic > Freshwater > Ice > Liftoff...
TAATTTTAAATACAAGTTTTGGGAGCACGAAAATCATCCGGTATTATTAAACAGCACAGCAATGTATAACCAGCGATTAAATTACGTACATTGGAACCCTGTTACTGCAGGCTTTGTAGCAGAGCCATGGCATTGGTTGTATAGCAGTGCGATTGATTATTTCACAGAAAAAAAGGGGCTGCTTGATATTATTATTTTGGATGGTTTTTAGAATCGGAGATTAGTAACAGGGAAGACACAGGACGGAGTCCTGCGCCTGTGGGGAGGCACCACTATAGAAATGTTTTGTTGCTGCGGTGTTACAAGTGTACGTACCATAGTTTTATTATTTATAGGCCAACCTGGCCTTTGCATCACCAATGTAAGTGTCAATAAGATTAAACAGAACAAATTTTGTATTGCTATCCAACACCTGAATTTCTTCAAAGTCTTTTACGGTATCGTTATCATAAGTGGAGTACTTGCCTTCGGTTAAAAGATAATCTACCGATATATCAAATACCTTGGCAATTTTAAAAGCCATCTCAATGGAAGGGCTGTTTTCGTTTATTTCATATTTGCCAATGATATCTCTGGAGGCTTAAATGCTTTGGCCAGTTCGCTTTGCGATCAGTATTTGCGTTTGCGCAGTTCGATTTTTTAGGTTCGATATTAAGCATGTTACACTAAAGACTATTATCTTAAATCCTCCTGAATAAATTTAGTGTACTTTTTCTACAAAAAAAGAATGTGTAATTTATTGAATTGATTAATACCGTTTCATCAGGCGCAGGTCAATAGCTACCAGGCGCTGGAATGAAGCTTAGGTTTGTGTGTTGGCCTTCCTGAGCCGGGCGATTACTAAAGCTACAATGATAAGAAAGGACTACTAACCAGCAATTAAAAAAATAATGCTGGTTTTTTATTTACAAGCCGCAATCAGGCGGAGGAATGATGGACTGAAAATGAGCGAAAGCCTTCTTGTGCCGGGCGGTTACTAAAGCTGTAATGATAAAAAGAAAGACAGCCAGCAATGCGTAAAAATATTGCTGTTGTTTTTTATGCATTGCAGGTAACAAAGATTAGCAGCCCGTTGTGATAAAAATTAATCCGCAATTGTATTAGCTGGCCAATTCTTTTTATCGTCTGTTGAAACAGGAAACCATCAATAAGTTCTGAGACCACGACTTTATTTTATGCTGAAAAAAAATGAGCTGTTTTGCAGATGGCTGAAACAAAAAGTTCATTGATGCAAAGCGGAAGTAAGCCGTTTTATATAGTTGGGAAAATACTGGTTCAGGCGTACACCATTATCGACTCGGATTTGTTCGTCAACCTCAATAAGCTCTCTTACCATCAACCTTATTTTAATTTCAAATAATCTGTACTAATTTCGGGCATGAATAAAATAGTATTGATAACAGGCGCTACTTCCGGAATTGGAGAAGCCTGTGCCTATAAATTTGCAGCAGCCGGCAATCACCTGATTATTACTGGTCGCAGGGCAGATCGTTTACACAAATTGCAAAACGAGCTGGAGACCACATTTTCTGTTAAAGTACTGGCATTGGTTTTTGACGTACAGGATAGAAATGCAGTGACGGAAACTTTAGGGAAACTCCCTGCTGAATGGCAAAACATTGATATTTTAATAAACAACGCAGGGCTGGCCGTGGGCCGGGATTTATTTGAAGAGGCTGATCTGGATGATTGGGAAACCATGCTGAATACCAATGTGCATGGCCTCATCTACGTAACAAAAGCTATTTTACCGTTCATGATTGCTCAAAAAAAAGGACATATCATCAATATGGGTTCCATCGCAGGCAAGGAAGTGTACGAAAAAGGCAATGTGTATTGTGCCAGTAAATTTGCAGTGGATGCGCTCAGCAAAGGCATGAGGATAGATTTACTAAAACACCATATTAAAGTTACCTGCATTCACCCCGGTGCTGTAGAAACTGAGTTCGCACTGGTACGCTTCAAGGGAGATGAAACCAAGGCTACAGCTACCTATGACGGGATTGTGCCGCTTACCGCATCTGATATTGCTGACACCATTTTTTATTGCGCCCAATTGCCTGCACATGTGTGTATCAACGACCTTGTGATCACCTGTACACAACAAGCCAGCGCTTATTATTTTAACAAAACACAATAAAGATTCAATTTAGCTGTTTTATAGGTGTAAAATATCCTTGTCCGGTTAAGTTGAAATTTGTTGGCATGGAATTAGACATTCTATCGAAAAATTTCCACAAAGATGGGTGCAGGATATTTTGAAAAAAAATCTTTGATTTAATATCCAGTCCCTAATCTTACAACACATGAAAAACTTATTTTACATTTTTTTAACCGGAGCCCTTATTTTAATTGGTTTACAATCAAAATCACAGGGCGCAAACCGCCCGGCAAATTGTGATGATACCTTTATCATTCACCAGGCAGACAGCATCAAGCTTGAACTTTCCAAACAAGGCTTTATTGTAGTAAAAGAAGCTTCCATGAGTATGGAGAGCGAATTTGAAATACCCGTAATTGTTCCACTTACGCAGGGCAGTTGGTACCAATTTGTATTTATTGGCGATATTACTTCCAGGCTATATGAGGTAAGAATGTTTGACTGGGATGAAAAGCAAGTTGCCTACCAGCGGAAACAATGGGGTGATGTAGATGGCAACGTAATCAGTTATTCCTACATTCCTAAATTTTCGGAATACCATATGATGAAGCCGGTGCAGGTAAATAAGAAAAAGAAAAAATTATGTGGTTATGTGATGTTGCTTAAAAAAGTGAAACAATAAAAATATTCAATTCAATTTTTTAAAACGCTCCGGATTTCGGGGCGTTTTTGCATTCAGGGAGTTTAGAAAGTCCTGATTTTTTATTCAATAATGGGCGAATGCGAATATTTTTTGTGGCTACCGGATTTGTTGATAAACACATTGCCGTCTGCTATCAACTTTGATTAGGTTGCTTAAACTTTTACAAGTCGCAGATTGTGTCTATTCAAATACTAATGACTAAAAGCAAATGCCGTTTTATGAAAGCTTATTATAAACAATACAAGATGAGCCGTTGCTTTCCAAATAATAACATCGGGATAATTTTTGATTGTCTGGCGCTATTATACTATAGTAATGTCACATACTAAATGGCGTATAAATTTTCGAATTCTCCCGGTGATTCACCCCCAAAGGGTGATTAACCGGGAGAACTCCGTCTCTGACAAGTCAAAGTTGACACCTTACTGGTAGAAATACTTTTACCAATTCCAGTACATTTTATTTAATCCTCAACAATCCTTTGCAGACGTTAAAAAGCAAAAAAAATCCTCACCTGGAATGGCGAGGACTTTTAATTTTTTAAAGATTCTATTATTGCGCCAGCGATATCCGCACCTGCACTCCTGCCCTTGTATTGGTAATAGGTGCACTGGAAGAAATATAGGGGTTTACTCGGCGCTGGTCAAAGAAGAGCTTTAGGTTTACCCGGCTATTTACAAAATAGTCGATTGTTGGTGAAATGGTAATTTCTTTACTACCGCCCGTTGGCAAAGTTGAATTCTGATCCAACCGGTTATTGACCGTCACATTATCCCTAATCCTAAAGTCGAGACGGAAATTAATTTCGTTATCTAATTTACTATCCCCATCCTTGCTTAAAAATTTCGGCAGCTTTAATCCGCCGAATAATTTAAGTCCCCGTTTGCGGTAACCAGCACCAATTGAAAATTCGGTACTCCTGGTTTCACTTAACTGAAAATCTACCAGGCTTAAACTTAGCATCCGTTGCTTGGCATAATCAATTTTAAACTGAAATTGGTTGGTAAACATCATATCAACTCCTACAATGGGCGCAAATTGTTCCTGTATGGTAATGTTCGGAAGCAGGAAATAAGGGATATAATTATTAGAAATGGTATCATAAAAAGATGGATAACCGTAGCGGGATTCATCCCGGTACAACAAAGCTGAAGTGAACCCGTTCATGCTCAAACTTCCATTGTAACCATGCGAAATGGTGAAGTTGGTAAAGATCTTATCTAAGCCTTTAATCCTGCTCAAGCCATTGTAATCCAGCTTCCAGTTGGGTCTTGGTATGATGCTTTTAAATGGATTGGATTTGATATTTGGATTGCTCTGTTTAATTAATCCTACGCTGTTTGGATCCTGACCGGTATAAGCCGCTATGAACGCCGGAATCAATACATCGTTGGCATATTTATTATACCCATAGGCATAACCATTCGCTTCCAGTGGCCGGCCATCATTGTATTTATTCAACGCACCCAGCCTTTGAGAAATGATTTTCCGGTTATCCTGAAATTGTAAGAAAGTAGCCGAAATCTGGTTAGGGTTAAACTTGCCAAAAAGCGTTTTATACGAAATATAACTTACATCAAATCCACCGCCTGCATATGGACTCAAATGACCAAAATTATTACCCGTTCCGGTCGTGTCTTTAAATAACTCAGAATAACTTTTATTGAACGTTTTATTTATATTTATCGCAATGGTCAAATCTCTTACCGGCTCCAACTGGGCAGTTAAGGTTAAACGCTGGTCGAAGTTTTGTTGCAGAATACTGTTGAACAAAGTATCCGGACTAATCAATCCCTTTCGGGCGGCATTGTTCAGCCAGTTGGTATCGGGTTGCCGTCCCAAAATAAAGTCCATACCGGGTTGCATACTCCTGAAATTCTGTCCAACAAATTTTGTGCTATCCAGGTAGCCTGGCAAACGGGTGTTGGCATTTTCCGACAGTGAAATATTTACCTGCTTTACGCTGGTAATCAGCTTTCCAAATATCCTTCCAAGCGTACCCACATCCGGCAAATAATTAGGATCCTTTATCCGGATGGTTTTCATTCTCTTGAACTTTTTGGTAGTAATTCCGTCTTTGGTAATTTTTTTAAAAACAGAATCTTTTTTGATCTCCTTGTTTTTTGTTTGACCACTTCTTGGCTGTTCAATGGCACGGAAGAATTTAAATTTATTGTACAACTTGGTGAAGTCGAGCTGTGCAGTGGCTTCCTGACTCTGACCGTTTTCAAGAATGTTTCCTAACTCAACTGCCAGCCTGGAAGCACCAATCCAGCGATAGGTTGCCTGGTATTTAAAATTGATGGTAGTCCAGTCTACCAGCGGAAATTTGGCCGTTGGTAAAGTGTACGAGAAATTGGCTGACTGGTTATACAACGTATTTCTTCCACCGTTTAAAAGGTTTGACCACAGACTATCTTTTTTTGGTTGGGTATCAATTCGCCCGGCAGGTTCATCCACCCTCGAATTATTGGTAGCTGTAAAATCAACATTGATAGAACGGGTAAGCGCCCAGCGGAAAATATAATCCCGCTGAAAGGTTAAATACTTATCATAGGTTTCTGGAATCTTATATTTATCAGCCCCAACACTTCGCGGCCGGATGGCTCCAAACTGGCGGTGAATATCGGCCCTGAAACTTAATTGGGAAGGTACCGGATTCACATTAAAATCCTTTACCAAATCGAACCAATGCTTTTTTCTTTTGGTAAAAAATTTCAGCTTCTTAAATGGCTCAATGTATTTTGGTTGCGGGGCAAAATTGTAACCCAGTCCTCCCCGGTGCCGGGTAACTTCGTTGTTTTCAATCAATGGATTGTGTGCAACTACATTGATATAAGAGTAACTCACATCCACATTGGAAATATCATAAATTTTAGGCTTTTTATCGCCCGTTCTGTTCTTTCTTACATTGGTAAAATTCAATGTTTTCGTACTGGTAAAATCGACCGCCGAATTGTTGATCGAATCCCGTTTATCAGACGGAGATACGCCCAGTTTGTCTTTCAGCCGGATGTCCAGATCGTATGGATCAAATTCGGGCTTACTGATGGTTTGTGAATAACTGGCAAACATCGGTATAGAAACGGCCGCTTTTTTAGGTAGTAATTTACCCAACTCCAGATTGGCCGCCACATCAAATTGGGTAAAGTCGTCTCTGTAACGTTCATTTACCCGTTGCTCCAGTGTACCAAAACCAGTGGTGTGTTTGGTGAGCGATCCGGTTAGGGTTCCAAGGTCGGCCAGGTTCATATCAATTCTTGCCATAGCTGCCCAACCGCCTTTTTCGTTGATAGAAGTAAGACGCAATTCATTTACCCATACTTCGCCACAGGCACTGCCGTTATTGGCATTTTCTACACCAATTAAAATACCTCTTATTTCGCCTAAGTTTGGATCACCTAAGATGGAATAGATTTGTCCATTGCCTTGTGCCCTTCTAAAAATAGTGGTGGGGATGCCGCTCAGGTTTCTTTCTTGTTTTAATTTGGGTAACACGGTAAGGTCAACATTTAAACTGTTGATGGCCCGCCAAAGCGTGTCATTGTAGGCATCACTATTGGCACTTAAACTGATACCTGCCGATAATGGTGTTAAATAAAGTGGTATCCTGATTTCGTAGTAATTACTCACAAAATCAGTTCCAATCCTGATCACTGCATTTAAATCACGATCCTTAATACTATTGGGCGTTTTTACATTATTTTCTGCATGGACAAACATCGATAAATTACCATACTGCCTGATATCCCTGTTTGCAAATGTTTGCTGTACGCCTCTTGCATCGCCTTTGCCTAAACCGCAGAATTGCAGCGACATACTCTGCTCGTTTTGCAGAAGGTTTACACCATTGTTGCTTTGTACCTGCTGCCGCTGGATTTCTCTTGGCGTGCGGTAGGGCAAGGGTGTACGCTTATCATTCTCTTCAATATTTACCCCATTAATATTAAATTCAGCAGAAGAAGTTACCGGCGAATAAATGCCGGAAGAATCGATCTTATTCGGAAAACGACGCCAGATATTCCGGGTTAATTCCAACTTACCAAAACGCATCACCACTTCATCTTCAAAATCGGTGAGGAACATCCGCATAAAACGAATGGACTTGAAATCCGGTATTTTTCCAATTTTATTGGTGAATGAACCAATGGGTATCCTGAACTGGTACCATGTTTCCGGACGGGTAGTTCCGTCTGGCAGTCCGGTAATGTTGACTGTTTTTTTATCAACGATAAAATTAACCCCAATCTGCATCGTTGGGTCGTTCACCGGTTTAATATCAACAATGTATTGAAAATATTCTTCCGACTCAGTCATGGTATTATCCCGGTTGAGGTCTTCCGCATCAGGATACAAAGTAGCTGCCGAAGAAAAGATCGATCCGTCATTTACTTTTGAATTGCCTTCCGGATTGTTGAAATTTTTATAGCGTTTTAAAATACCATCTGTTGGCGTAAATATTGCATCCCGGTAATTTGAAAAATCATCGGAAGAAGGATCCTGCGACGCTAACTGGTAAGCACCCGCATTTACAGCCCCCTGCAATTGGGTAAGATAAGCCGCTCGTTTTACTCTTTCAGAATCGTTGTTATTGCCATCAAAACCCAGATCCTGAAAAACACGATCGGCTGCATCATTACTAAATGCGTTGGTTACCTGGATTGGATTGAGCGGCACCCTGCCCCAGGTAGATGTATTGTCTACCTGAGATGGAGCGGTTGGAGTTGGTAATCCATTTTCATAAAATCTTCTGCCATCTTTTAAAATATCTTCTGAAATGTTTCCGAGGTTGAAATACAATTTACCCCCGGTAGATTTGTCCGCATTTGGCCGGGTGGCAGTATTGATAAACGGATCCTGCATCCAGAATTCGACAAACTCGATATTGGCTGTTTCAAAATCTGTCTGGTCAATACTCCGCATCAGTCCACCCCATTTTTGTTTTGGATTTCTCAAGCGGTTGCTGTTGTCGATGTTTGCTGCAGATGACTCGTAGTTATAAGCCCCCTTTTCAGTTGGGTAATAGGCAAGGTCAAAAGTGATCAACTGGTTCTGGCCGAAATCGGTGGTACGCTGTGGAAATATTTCACTCTGCTTTACCAACCGGGTTCTTGGATCGCTTAACTCGGCCCTGTTTTCACTCAATGGATTGTTCACTCCTTTAAAGCCCTGAAGGGCCGGCTCTATTTGGTACCAGGCTAATTTTGCCCGCTTTTTGCCATAATCAATATCATTGTTCAGTGTAGCTTCCGGAAAAAGGACGGTGCCATTGACATCGGTTGCATTTTGCGGTGCGGAGGCCATTGCCCAGCTAATAGCCGGAAAACGAAGATCAATACCGGATTTACTGCCTTCAAAATCATCAATATAGACTGTACCGGCCGCCCCCCTTCCAATTTGTGGCGCATGACCTGGTTGCAAAAAGGCACCTTCTGCATAAGCATTGATGGTAGATGGTGCTGTAGTAGAATAAAACGGCAGCTTATCCAATATTTTGGAAAGACGCGGCATTTCTTTCCGGTAATTTATATCCAGGCCATACATCGTATTCCGAATTGGATCTTCTCCAATATTATTTTTTGTAAAGAAAGGGCGCTCACCTAAACGTACAACGGTGGCACCGATCGCCAGTTGCTCTTTCAATGTATTCTTAGCAAGATAATCCAGGCGAAGACCTAAATAATTGCGCTGCTGCATACCAAAAGCGGCATTGTTTTCAAAATTAACCTGTACTGGCAAGCCCGCATTCAGGATGGCCTGGTTGGTAACTTTAATGGTACCCAAATCATAATTGATATCGTAATCAGCACCTTCAATCAGGGTTTGTCCGCCAGCACTAACGGTTACACTTCCCCTTGGAATATTGTAGCCAATGCTGATATCCGAAGAGCCGGAAGTACGTGCAGATCCTTTTAATACATACCGGTTAAGATTGGGATATTGCTGTGCCACTGCTTTGATGGAATCGTACAACGCATAATACAACGTGTCTTTTGCACCGGGTGGCGGATTGTTGTACACCTGTGCAGCGAGGTCACGACCAAAAGGTTCCAATACCGGGAACACAATCCTGCTGTAAGGCGAGATCACGGTAAACCCTTCCACATAGTCGAACACACCATCCGGCTGCGGATCCAACTGGTTATTCAACCGATCTAAATTAACCAGGGAAATAATTGGAACTCCCTGATTTTTATCACCAAAGGGTACATATCTTTTCCAACCCAAACTTGGTTCCTGGTACAAAACGTTCAATTTAAAATCAGTAGCTGTTAGTGTACCGTAACCAACAGAATAAACATTTTTCATCATCAGGTTCCAGATGGGCAATGCAGTACGCTGTGAGGTTGCTTTTAATAATTTAAGGAACAATACTTTTTGAGTAGCAGAAACACTATCAGGGGGAAGATCCTGTGAAAATTCACCGACGGTAAAAATTTTTCCGTTGTAAGAATATTGGTATGCCACACCCAATACCTCATCCGGCTGTAGTGGCTGGCTTAAAGAAATATAACCAGCCTGCCTGTTAAAAATGTATTGAGTGGAATCAAGTTTACGGGCAAATATTTTTTCAAAATCCTGAACAGGCGATAAACCGAGTGCCTGCAAATTACTTACTACCAATGCAGGATTTCTATTGCCCGGATTCCCGATAATTCTGGGGTACAAATCGTTGGTGTAGTTATCGGGTAAATTACCGGATGCAATGATAGAAGGCAGGAAGGGAGTTCTTTCACCCAAATCCATCAATCCAACGATATCCCTTGTATTGGTTGTACTTCCGTTGCGGTTGGTAACCCACACATCCAACCGTAGAATTTGAACGGGTGTAGTTACGGCAGGTAATTTAGACAAAACCTTATTGTAGTTTTCCCTAAAATATTGCCCCAGTAAAAAGTGACGGTTTTCTTCATACTCATCCGCCTTCAAATCAATTACCTGCGCTGCTGCCCCTCCCTGCAGATTTACCGTTTGCCGCTGCGATTTTTGGTTAGCTAATACGGTAGTCACGTTCAGCTTTCCAAATTGCAATTGGGTTTTTAACCCGAACAATTGCTGGGCGCCGGGGATAAATGTACTGCGGGATGCAAACTGCACTGCCCCTGCTTCAATTCTTTTGATGATCTCATCATCTACACCACTATAGTCCAGTTTCAGTTGGTTGTCTTGTCCAAAATTGGCCAGCGTATTGTAATTAATGGGGAATTTTAATTTATCGCCGATATTGGCATTTACGTTTACCTGGGCATTCATGTCAAAATCGAAACCACCATTTCTTCTGGCCCTTTCCGGCAAGGTTGGATTTTTTACATTTTGTCCCTGGTAGCCTGCGGTAATGTCAACATTTCCTTGTGGACTAATATCAATTTTACCATTTCCAAAAAGGCGGTTAAAAAGATTGTCGTAGAGCGACAGCTTGGGCTTGGTCAATTTACGATTGAGCAGGTTCATGGTATTGGCCCGCTTTTTAAAATAATCATTTTCGGCCTGCCTGCCCCGCAATTCCCAAAATTCATCAAAAGTGTAGGTAGTGGGTGTGCGGTAAAATTTATCACCTATTTTTTCATAAACGGTGTACAGGCGGGTTCTGAAATCATACGCCACCGAATCGGAGATATTGGGGGGCGTTTTAAAATCGAAAGTGCTTTTTTTATTGTCGCTGATGACATCACCTTTACGCTCATGTATGGGGTAAGGCAAGGTATCAGGCGCATTGCCGTTATTTAAAAATGAAGGCAGGGTATTTCCTGCATTTTTTGCACTAAGCAGCAATGAAATAGTGGAGAAGAATACTATACATAACAACCTAAAGCCAATTAATCTTGGAATTAAAATTCTTTTGCGAACCATCTGGTAATCAGTTAATGTAGAATTCTCTCAAATATCAAATGGCTTTAAGTGCTTTTTTAATTAAATCTTCCAGGTTGTTTGAATCAGGATCAGTTGCTGCTATTTTTTTAACGGCGGCTTCTGCTTGTGCTTTTGAAATACCAAGTGCCACCAATGCATTTAACGCATCTTGCTGCATCCTATTGCCTGCATTGACTTGAATTGGTACAATACTATCAATTTTATGAATTTTATCTCTCAATTCCAATACCAGCCGCTCGGCTGTCTTTTTTCCAATGCCTTTGATACTCTCGAGCAACTTTATATTTCCCTGCTGTATGGCGGTACTTAATTCATCCGGCTTTAAGTGCGACAACATCATTCGGGCAGTATTGGCACCAATACCCGAAACACTAATCAACTGGATAAACATGTCTTTTTCCCCTTTGTCGAAAAATCCAAATAACGTATGTCCATCTTCCTTAACCTGAAGATAGGTAAATAATTTACCCGATACGCTGCTTTGGATGTGAGAATAAGTATTTAAACTAATGTTAACCTCGAAGCCAATACCGTTTATATCTACATAAACCTGCGCCGGGTTCTTCATGGTAAATTTGCCTTCAAGATATGCGTACATAGTGCGGTTAAATGAGATGCGAAAATAAGGATAATTGATGATGGAAAGTTAAAAAGGACGGCACGCATAATTGGCACAGGGAATGAAGCACTTTCAAGATGTTGTTTTAACCAACGATGCCATTACCAAAACAGGGCAACCTGAATGAATGGTACTATCCAGCCGATAGGTTCTGGAACCATTGCTGTGTTAACTTTACATTAGCGCACTATTTATTTTTACGATACGAATTATAAAACTCGCTTAGATACCATCGTTAAATCTTAATTTGTGTAATCCGATAGCTATTGGATAGTGCCTGAAATTCGTGTAATCACTTTTAGTCACCTTAGGCTTAACAGAACACCCGTGTTAGACCAAGTACGAATGCTGAATATTTCACGATTGACCATTCACCATTGACAAATAGAACCGTTATTCTATTCTAAAAGTAGCACTGTGTGCAAAATTCAAACTGACACTTTTTAATGTACTTTTGCGGGCGACCGGAAAACGGAAGAACGTTCCGAAAACATAAACCTATTAATCAATATGCAAAAAATTACCGCAGCAATTACCGCCGTAGGAGGATATGTTCCAGAATACAGGCTTACCAATGCCATTTTAGAAACAATGATTGACACCAACGATGAGTGGATCAAAACCAGAACAGGTGTAGAAGAAAGAAGAATTTTAAAAGGAGAAGGTCTTGCTACTTCCGATATGGTTGTACCAGCCGTTTTAGAGTTGTGCAAAAAAAGAGGCATCGACCCATTGGAAATAGATTGTATGATTGTGGGCACTGTTACGCCGGATATGATTTTCCCTTCTACTGCCAATATTGTTTGCAGTAAAATAGGGGCTACCAATGCCTGGGGATTTGATTTAAGTGCTGCCTGCTCCGGGTTTTTATTTGCCTTAACTACCGGTGCTGCTTTTATAGAAAGTGGCCGATATAAAAAAGTTGTAGTAGTAGGTGCCGACAAAATGAGCGCCATCGTAGATTATACCGACCGTACCACCTGTATTCTGTTTGGTGATGGCGCCGGTGCCGTTTTACTGGAACCTTCAGAAGATGGTAATGGCATAATGGATAGCTTGCTAAAGAGCGATGGCGGCGGCCGTGATTATTTACACATGAAAGCTGGCGGTTCATTGAAACCTGCCAGCGTAGAAACCGTTTTGGCGAAAGAACATTATATCTACCAGGCGGGACCGCCCGTGTTTAAAGCGGCTGTAAAAGGCATGGCGGATGCGGCTTTCGATTTGTTGGAACGCAATCATTTAACCGGCGATGATATTGCATGGCTGGTTCCGCACCAGGCAAATAAAAGAATCATTGATGCCACCGCAAACCGCATGGGTCTCCCGCATGAAAAAGTAATGCTGAATATCCAGCGTTTTGGTAACACGACCGCAGCAACCATTCCTTTGTGTTTGTGGGAGTGGGAAAAGCAATTGAACAAAGGTGATAAAATTGTACTCGCCGCCTTTGGTGGTGGATTTACCTGGGGTGCTACGTTGGTGAATTGGGCGTACGATACGAAGTAGAAGCCAAGCCCCCTAACCCCCTGAAGGGGGAATAAGGCAAGTGTAATCTGGGCAGAATAATATTAGATGTTTTTAGAGCAGTTATCTTAATTTTTGGCAGATCGTTTTGATTTGGCTGTAGTTAGGATAACTGCTTTTTTGTTTTTTGTCCGAGAAGTTGAACACTGATGGACTTCGGTGGCGTCGCTCACTTGTACATTTTGCAGAACTGAACATGTCCACCAAACGTATTAATAGGAATGTAAAAAGCAACAATCGTTAGTGCAAAAAAACAAAGAGGGATTGACATCAACCGCTACTTCACAAAAAAGAATCCCACCGTATCTGAGTCTTGCCTTGTTCCCCATTCAGAAGCTCCCTAATTCCCGAAGGGGGGCAAGGCAGGTGTAATCTGTGCGTAGTAATATTAGATGGTTACAAAGCAAAAAAGAATCTCACCCTATCTGAGTCTTGCTTTGTTTCCCCTTCAGGGGATTAGGGGGTTTCCCTCTTCGTTCCCGCATACAACTCATACTCAAACAAACGACAATCAATTTTGCTGGTGTAAAACTCAATGCGGCGCTTTGGTTTAAGACCAATCTTTTTACCCAGTTCTAAATTGCCGGTAAAAATATAACCGGTGTAGCCCTTGCATTGCTTCTTCATAAAATCACCGATTCTTCCGTAGGTGATTTCAAGTTCGGCTTCTACACCGAGGCGATCGCCATATTCTGGATTGAAATAAATTATACCTGGCTGGTCTGCCGGAATGGGCGTAGTTTCAAAATCGCCGGTGGCAAATTCAATCAGTTCTGCCACGCCTGCGGCACCTGCATTTATTTTAGAAATATTGATGGCATCGCCGCTGATATCGGTTGCAATAATTCGTAAGCCCGGTACTTCTTTAACGATGGCATCCAGCCGCTGGCGTTGTTTGGTGTACATGGCTTCTTCAAAACCTACCAGGTGCATGAACGCATAGTTGGTACGGTACAAGCCGGGTCTGCGATTGGTGGCTAACATGGCTGCTTCAATGGCAATGGTGGAGGAACCACACATTGGATTTATAAAGGCAGAGGTACGGTCCCATTTGGTGGCCAGTAAAGTGGCTGCTGCCAATGCTTCGAGCATTGGTGCTTTACCGGGTATTTTGCGGTAGCCATGTTTCGACAAAGTTTCTCCGGAGGTGTCAATAAACAGTTCCGCCAGTTCTTCTTTCCAGTAGAGGTGAATCACCGTTTTATCAAGTTCTGGTCCAGAATTAGGGCGCAAACCTGTGCGGTTTCTAAATCGGTCTACGATGGCATCTTTTACTTTTACATTGGCAAATAAAGAGTTGTTGATCGTGGCATTGTCTACATTGCTGGTGATGGAAAAATAGCCATCGGCTGCAATTACATCTTCCCATTCAAAATGCAGCAGGGCATTGTACAAATCATCCGCATTGCGGGCAGTAAATTCACTGATGGAAAATAGTACCTGGCTGGCACAGCGCAGGTTTAAATTTAGTTTGATGCAATCGGCCAACGTTCCTTTTAATTCAACGCCGGTTTTAAATACCCGAACTGGTTTAAAGCCAAGTTCTTCTACCTCTGCTTGTAGAAAAGGAGACAGGCGATTGCTACAGGTAACGATGATCCTGCTGGTAGTGTTGAAGAGTTGCATAATTGATGCAAAAGTAGGCAATCAAAATGGGTTGGGGAGATTGGGGTGCATTTCAAATTATAGCAGCTTTAAGTGGTTGGTGGGGACACCAACCACGGCCCTGCCTCGGTCGGTGTCCCCACCAACCGAAATCGGAAACGACAATTTGAAATGCACCCGGAGATTGGTATTGTTTTATAAAGTGGTCCGGGAATTTTACAGCAACTGGAAATGAATGTATTTTTCCAAACGGATTTATAAATTCATTTTATTTCGTTTTTGCATACTGTTGGTTTAAGTAAGCACATGAAATGCTGTAACTGAAATAATCTCAACTTTGACAGTGTTATCAATATTTGTGGCTAAGTAAAAATCTTTAACATGCTTAAATTTTGACTGTAATAATATTTTACCAAGGTCTTCACTTTTACAATAAGGCCTATTGATATTGGAATAAAAGCTAAATAGCAGCACTGCCAATGAACGGATTGCGACGCAAGGATGCTGCCAGGCGAACCACTGCTTGTATTGTATTTCTTGAAACCCGGTTGTTTACTCAAATTTTCAAATTCGTTGCAGCTCTATTACGAGATGATAATTTTTTTTATTCTTTCAACAGCGTAAGTCCTGTATCAGATTCGCAATCAGTACTCCCGAAAAACTGAGTTGAAAAAAAGATTTAACTTGCGTAATGGATTTTCAAAAAGATATACGCCTTGCCGTTTTAATAGATGCCGATAACGTGCCTTACAGTAATGTAAAAGGTGTGATGGAAGAGATCACGAAATATGGCACACCAACCTTTAAAAGAATTTATGGCGACTGGACAAAGCCGACCGTTTCCGGTTGGAAAAATGTATTGCTGGAAAATGCCATCACGCCGATTCAACAGTATAGTTACACGCAGGGCAAAAACTCAAGTGACAGCGCACTCATTATAGATGCGATGGATATTTTATACTCTGGTAAAGTGGATGGCTTCTGCATTATTTCGAGCGACAGCGATTTTACCCGGCTGGCAACCCGGCTTCGGGAGGCCGGTATGAAGGTGTTTGGCATCGGACAAAAGAAAACACCCAATCCGTTTATCGTTGCCTGCGATAAATTCATTTACATGGAAATTATTGCTGTGCCTGATGTGGAAGAACCTGAGACAACCAAAACCAAGACCAAGACAAAACAAATGCAACCCAAACAAACTGTTGCTGTTGATAAACTGAGTAAAGAAACCCTTCATTTAATTGCCACTACTATTGATGATTTGGGGGATGAAAACGGCTGGGCATTTTTAGGCGAGGTAGGTAGTTTGTTGCTAAAGAAGCAGCCCAATTTTGATCCGAGGAATTATGGATTTTCAAAATTGACGCCTCTGGTAGTTTCGTTGCCACAATTTGAAATTGACAAGCGGGACAAAGGCGGCACCAAACTGGTGTACATCCGCAACAAAGAGTTTCCTAAGTTTTAGCGTTCGTTTTTATTTACCCAATAGATGCAGGCATTTCACCAGGCTATCCTTCCACGGCGGAATGGCGAGGTTAAATGTTTGCTGAATTTTAGTGGTATCCATTACAGAATAAGATGGGCGTTTGGCAGGCGTTGGATATTTTGCTGCCGGTATCGGGAGAACAATGCAGTTGCTTTTTGAAAGCGCTTGAATGGCCTCCGCAAACTGGTGCCAGTTGATTGCACCTGTGTTGGAATAATTAAAAATAGTGGAACCGTTCAATTGCACCTTCGACTCAATTATTTGCATGATGGCCGCTGCAAGATCAGCCGCATAAGTGGGACATCCCTGCTGATCACTTACTACATTGATGCTTTCTCTTTCGCTCATCAAACGCAGCATGGTTTTTACAAAATTATTTCCGAAAGAAGAATATACCCATGAGGTACGAATGATGATTGAATCGGGATTGTTTTGAATGGCCAGCTCCTCTCCTTTTAATTTGGAAGCCCCATAAAAATTAACCGGGCTTACCTGGTCATCTTCTTTGTAAGGCTCTGTTGCGGTGCCATCAAATACATAATCGGTTGAGATGTGGATGAACATTGCTTTTTGCTCAGCACAAATCTTTGCAAGATTACCAACTGCAATGGCATTGATCTGCATCGCCTTTTCTGTTTCTGTTTCAGCCTTATCTACTGCTGTGTAAGCGGCACAATTAACGCAGCAATCAATTGCATGGCAGGAAAAATAATACCTTACGGCTGCTTCATCATCAATGGCGAGCGCTTCCTTTGTAACAAATAAAAAATTGTAATCAGGATATGCAGCAGCGATTACCTGCATTTCGCTACCCAACTGGCCGTTGGCGCCTGTTACTAAAATTGTCTTTTTGTCTGCCACTGTTGTTGCGTTTAAAAAATGAAATTTCCTTTACAATCGTCTATCCCGGGATGTAGTAAATCCTTATCGGCTATAACCGCCAGATCGGCTGGTATGCCCCAATCAATTAGCAGTTTTGGATCGTTGAACAACAGTCCACCCTCAGCTTGCTTGTTGTAAAACGCATCGCATTTATACATTACTTCTGCCGTTTCGCTGAGCACCGAATAGCCATGTGCAAAGCCCTTGGGTACCAGTAATTGTTTTTTATTTTCCGCTGATAATTCCAGCGTGTATGCCTTTCCGTAAAAAGGTGAGCCCTGCCTGATGTCTACCGCCACATCTAAAATACTTCCGCTCAATACCCGAATCAATTTGGTTTGCGCATAGGGCGCCAACTGAAAATGCAATCCACGAATTACACCATAAGTTGATCTTGCCTGGTTGTCTTGTACAAACTTTATGTTGATTCCCTCTGCTGCAAATAATTTTTCATTGTAGCATTCAAAAAAATACCCCCTGCTGTCTTCAAATACAACAGGTTGAAAAATTACTAAGTCGGGAAATTCGGTTTTTATAATCGGCATGCTTTTTAATTGATATTTTTTTAAATTGATGAATTTTAAACGTTACAAAAAGGTTAGCGCAACAGAGATTGAGCAGTAAGACTACAGTTGTTTTTTAACTGTATTTCTGTTTAAAAAACTCAATCGTTTCTGTTAACCCGTCTTCAAATTTTTTGGTTGGCTGGTAACCTAGCAGCTCTTTCGCCAACGAAATATCTGCCAGTGAATTTCTGATATCGCCCGACCTTGGTTCCCGGAAGGTTGCTTCAAAATCACTTTCCAAATATTTTTTACAAGCCCTGTATAAATAGTTAACAGAAAAGTTTTCACCTACTGCAACATTGTACACTTTTTTGATGGCCGCTTCATTTTCAGTAAGCATTCCCTTTACATTGATCTGCACTGCATTGTCAACAAAGGTAAAGTCCCTGGTTTGCTCGCCATCTCCATTGATGTAAACCGGCGTTTTTTTCATGATGCCTTTTACAAACAAGGGGATTACTGCAGCGTAGGCTCCATCAGGATCCTGGCGTGGACCAAAAATATTGAAATAACGAAAACCCATTATTTTTAAACCATACACATCTGCAAAAACCTGTGCATACAATTCATTTGTTTTTTTGGTGGCGGCATACGGAGAAAGGCAATTCCCTACCCTGCTTTCTAATTTAGGCAAGGTTGGTTCATCTCCATAAACCGATGATGAAGATGCGTACACAAATTGCTTGATGTTGTTGTCTACTGCGGCTTTCAACATATTTACAAAGCCACCCACATTTACTTCATTGAAATATACCGGTTCTTTAATGGAACGGGGTACAGAACCCAACGCTGCCTGGTGACTTACGTAATTGATATCCCTACATGCCTGCTGGCAGGTATCCGCATTTCTGATGTCGCCCTCCATAAATTCGAAACCGCTGTACTGGCGAAGTATATCAAGGTTGGCCTGAAAGCCGTTTACCAGATTATCCAATACTCTTACTTTGGCGGCACCATTTTTTAATAAATATTCTGCCAGGTGGCCCCCGATAAAACCAGCACCTCCTGTAATTAAAAAACGATCCTGCCTAAGGTCTTTTGTATGAAAAGTAGTACTCATTATTTTGATTGCTGCACTGTACTTTAATTGATTATAAAATGTATTTCTCGAAACGATGCGAATTTCCCATTATAAACTCCAATACTTGCGGCTCGTTATTTTTCCACGGAAAATACCTTTTAAATCAGCTACAATGGCACCGGGTTTGGTGATACCTGCAAAGTAGGCATCATCAAGCGCTTTGTAATCGTTGTGTGGCACAGCTACGATGATGGCATCGTAAACGTTGGAAATTTGTTTCGTAAGCGAGAACCCATATTCATGTTGTAGTTCGTCGCTATCTGCGTGCGGATCTACTATTTCTACATTCAATGAAAAAGACTTTAATTCATTGAAAACATCTGCCACTTTACTGTTGCGGATATCGCTCACGTTTTCTTTAAATGTGGCACCCATGATTAAAACTTTGGCATCTTTGATATTGCCGTTGTTTTGAATAATGTGTTGCAATACTTTTTTGGAAATATAATCCGCCATACCATCATTGATTACCCTGCCTGCTAATATAACCTGGCTATCATATCCCAGCTCTTTTGATTTGTAAGTGAGATAATAGGGATCTACTCCGATGCAATGTCCGCCAACAAGACCTGGTTGAAATTTCAGGAAGTTCCATTTGGTTCCTGCTGCTTCCAGTACTTCAAAAGTATTGATTCCCATTTTGTCGAAGATAATTGAGAGTTCATTCATCAAGGCGATGTTGAGATCACGTTGTGTATTCTCAATAATTTTAGCAGCCTCGGCTACTTTAATGCTGGACGCTTTATGCACTCCTGCTGTTACCACCAGCTCATACACTTTGGCTACCACATCCAAACTTTCAGCATCACAACCACTTACTACCTTAATTATTTTAGCAAGGGTATGCTCTTTATCACCTGGATTTATTCTTTCCGGCGAATATCCCAACTTAAAGTTTACAATATTTTTTAGGCCGGATAATTTTTCAATGATCGGCAAACAATCTTCTTCAGTACAGCCGGGGTAAACAGTACTTTCATACACTACGTAATCGCCTTCCTTTATTACTTTACCAATTGTTTCACTTGCTCTTTGCACAGGCACGAGATCTGGAACATTGTGATCATCCACTGGTGTAGGAACGGCTACGATAAAAAAGTTCGCCTTTTTCAAAACCTCCAGATCGTTGGTAAATTCTATATCACATCCGTCAAAAGCTTCCTTCTCCAATTCCTGACTTGGATCAATGCTGTTGCGCATCATCTCCACTCTTTTTGCGTTGATGTCGAAACCAATTACTTTAATTTTCTTCGCAAACTCCAATGCGATTGGCAATCCTACGTATCCTAAACCAATTACTGCCAGTGTTTTTTGTTTATCCAATAAATGCTGATACATAATTTTAATACACCAATAGCCCCGATGGGGAAAAGCGAATTTCGCTTTGCCCTTTCTGAAGGGCTATTGGATTTTTTTGAGGGTTAATTTTTATCTGTTTCTATTAAATTGGTTTATAAAAAAGTTGCTTTATCTGCCTTGCTTAGGCTGTTTTAGGAGCTTTGGTAAACTCCTTTGGCAATTTATACAGCTCCTCCTGTGGTAATGATTTAAAATATTCGTACGTTATTTTTAATCCATCTGCCCGGTTAACGGTTGGCTGCCATCCTAAAAGCGCCTTTGCCTTTGTAATGTCGGGTTGTCGTTGTTTTGGATCGTCGGTAGGCAATGGCTTATACACAATTTTTTGATCTGTACCAGTCAGTTTAATTATTTCCTCTGCGAAATCTTTCAATGAAATTTCATCGGGATTACCGATATTAACCGGTTGTGCATAATCGCTCATCAGCAAGCGGTAAATACCTTCTACCAGATCCGATACATAACAAAAACTCCTTGTTTGGCTACCATCTCCAAACACGGTTAAATCTTCGCCACGTAATGCCTGTCCGATAAATGCCGGTAATGCACGACCATCGTTTAACCGCATCCGTGGACCGTATGTATTGAATATACGGATGATCCTGGTTTCCACCTGATGAAAGGTATGATAAGCCATGGTAATCGCCTCTTGAAAACGTTTGGCTTCATCATATACACCTCTTGGACCAACGGGATTTACATTCCCCCAATACGCTTCGTTTTGAGGATGTACAACAGGATCTCCGTAAACTTCACTTGTACTGGCCACCAATATTCTTGCTTTTTTTGCAAGGGCAAGACCCAAACAATTATGTGTACCCAATGATCCAACTTTTAATGTTTGAATCGGAATTTTTAAATAATCAATTGGGCTGGCTGGGGATGCAAAGTGTAAGATATAATCCAGGTCGCCGGAGATATGGATAAACTTGGAAACATCGTGATGGTAAAATTCAAATTCTTTTAATTTAAAAAGATGCTCAATATTTTTCAGATCGCCAGTAATTAAATTATCCATTCCAATTACATTGAATCCTTCCTTAATAAAGCGGTCGCATAAATGCGATCCTAAAAATCCGGCTGCGCCTGTAATCAATACTCTTTTTGCCATTGTATAAAATTAAAATAATGTATAAATAAAAACATTCACCGCTTCATGCAATGAATGTTTTTGAATCATTTAACTGATTGGATTGATCACTCTTCTACCAATGCTAACGTAGTGATACCCGAGATCTTCCATCGCTTTAAGATCAAATAAATTTCGGCCATCGAATATCGCTTTATTCTTCAATAACGATGATATCTTATTAAAATCAGGTGTTCTAAATTCACTCCATTCTGTTGCAATCACCAGTGCATCGGCATCTGCCAAGGCATCGTACTGACTTTCTACAAACGTAATTTTATCTCCCAACAGTTGCTTTACATTGCTCATTGCTTCCGGATCAAAGGTTGCTACGGTAGCTCCCGCTTCTAAAAATGCATCAATCAAATAAAGGGCTGGTGCTTCCCGGATATCGTCGGTATTTGGCTTAAAGGCCAATCCCCACAATGCAATTTTTTTACCTTTTAAATCATCCCCAAAGAATGCTTTAATTTTTGGCACCAAATGCAGTTTTTGCTTTTCATTCACCTCCATTACGGCATCTAAAATCTTAAAGCTATAATCCACTTCGGTAGATGATTTGGCAAGTGCCTGCACATCTTTTGGAAAGCAACTTCCGCCGTAACCAATTCCTGGAAACAAAAAGCGTCTTCCAATGCGATCATCGCTACCAATTCCCTTACGCACCATATCCACATCTGCTCCCAGTAATTCGCATAGGTGGGCTATTTCGTTCATAAAAGTAATCTTGGTAGCCAAAAAAGAGTTGGCTGCATATTTGGTTAACTCCGCACTTTTTTCATCCATAAAAATCACCGGATTACCCTGGCGCACAAACGGTGCGTATAAATCATTTAATATCTTCTTAGCCTTATCAGATGATGTACCAATCACTACTCTGTCTGGTTTCATAAAATCATCTACGGCCACTCCTTCTCTTAAAAATTCAGGATTACTCACAATATCAAAAGTTCCTTCAATACCACCATTGTTCATCAATGCCTGTTTTACTTTTTCAGCAGTTCCAACCGGTACAGTACTTTTATCAATAATCACTTTATAATCACCTTCTACCAGCAGCGCACCTAAATCTTTGGCCACCCCTAAAATGTATTTTAAATCTGCACTTCCATCTTCGCCGGGAGGCGTGGGCAATGCGAGGAATATAACCCTGGCATCTTTGATTCCTTCAACCAGCGATGTTGTAAATTTTAAACGTCCTTCTTTTTGGTTACGTAAAAATATTTTTTCAAGGCCCGGTTCGTAAATCGTAATTTTCCCGGAGGTCAATTTATCTACTTTTGTTTTATCAATGTCTACGCAGATAACTTCGTTGCCGGTTTCTGCAAAACATGTACCGGTTACCAGTCCTACATAACCTGTTCCAACTACTGCAATTTTCATGGTGTTTTATTTTTGTTTTAAGTAATCTAATACATTTGAGATAATAAAACCCTGTTGTTCCTCATCCAGTTCTGTGTGAATGGGCAATGAAATGACTCTTTCAGACAGCCAATCTGTAACTGGCAAATTAAAAGCATTCCCTCCCAGCGATTCAAACATTTGCTGGCGATGACATGGCACCGGGTAATAGATCATTGATGGTACACCCTTATCGGCCAGGTGTTGGTTTAATCCATCCCTGCTATGATTACTGCCTGCAACTTCGTTGATTAAAATGGTGTATTGATGAAACACATGATTGCAATAAGAAGCCCTGAATGGGACGGTTACTTTTTCATTGTTTGCAAATGCTTTATCATAATAATCAGCCGCCTTTCTGCGTGCGGCGTTGTATTCGTCCAGATGTTTTAATTTGATATCAAGGATTGCAGCCTGCACGGAATCCAACCTGGAGTTACATCCCACCAGATCGTGATAGTATCGTTTGCTCTGTCCGTGCACAGCAATCTTTTTCAGTCTTTCTTGTAACGCAGCATCGTTTGTAAATATTGCACCACCGTCTCCATAAGCGCCTAAATTTTTGGAAGGATAAAAGGAAGTACAGCCAATATGGCCAATGCCACCGGTTTTGATAACCCTGCCATCGCTAAACGTATAGTCGCAACCGATAGCCTGTGCATTGTCTTCAATAACGAATAAATTGTGCCGGGTGGCAATATCCATAATTTTTTCCATATCTGCTGCGTGCCCGTAAAGATGAACCGGGATAACAGCTTTTGTTTTTGGCGTAATAGCCTTTTCCAACGCTATTGGATCCATGCAAAAAGTATTTGGATCTACATCTACAAAAACAGGTTTTAATCTTAGCAATGCTGCTGCTTCTACGGTAGCTATATAGGTGAACGAAGGTGTAATTACTTCATCACCCGGCTGCAGGTCAAGCGCCATCATGGCAATCTGTAAAGCATCGGTTCCGTTGGCACAAGGCACCACATGTTTTACTCCATTATAATTAGCAAGATTGTGTTCAAAGTCGTTCAAAACTTTACCGCCAATAAACTGTGAACTTTCAAGTACCGCTAAAACAGCAGCGTCTACTTCGGATTTTATTTTATGATACTGGCTTTTAGTATCTACCATTTGCAAGGGCCTCATATATTATTTTTTTGGGAGATGCAAAGATAGGGCATCAACCCTAAGTTTCAAGATTGAAACACCATGCCATATTAAGTATTCGAAAGATTGCAATTTTGCGTTTAGCTTTGTTTAAAAATAACAATTGGGCAAATTAGTGTACGATATATTTTTAAGGGTATTTGCTTTGGGTTTTAAAGTTGTTGCTTTGTTCAATATCAAAGCCCGGCTTGGTTTACAGGGGCGAAAAGATGTATTTTCTCAGATCAAGGCAAACGCCTCAGCGCCCAACCAACAGCTCATCTGGATGCATTGCGCAAGCCTGGGAGAATTTGAACAGGGAAGGCCTGTTTTGGAATCCTTAAAACAACAATATCCGCATATTACCATCGTATTAACTTTTTTTTCTGCCTCCGGTTATGAGGTCATGAAAAATTATAAAGGTGCTGACCAAATTTATTATTTGCCAATGGATAGTTCATCCAACGCAAAAAGAATGATTGATGCCCTGAACCCCACCCTTGTACTTTGGGTAAAATATGAATACTGGTACTATTATTTACATGAGTTCAAAAACAGGCATATCCCGGTATTACTGATCTCCGGTATTTTTCGAGGTAAGCATTCTTTTTTTAAATGGTATGGTAAAATATGGCGGCAGATGCTGTTATGTTTTACGCATTTATTTGTACAAAATGAAAGCTCAGGAAATTTATTGGCGACCATTGGATTTATTGAAAACGTTAGCATTACCGGCGATACCCGTTTTGACCGGGTAATTGACATAGCCGAACAATTTGAACCACTTCCATTGATTGCGCAATTTTGTGGCGACAGTAAAGTATTGGTAGCTGGCAGCACCTGGGAGGATGACGAAGCCGAACTCACTCATTACGTAAGGGCCAACCCACAAATAAAATTCATTATTGCCCCGCATGAAATTGATGCGGAAAATTTAAAAGATGTAAAGAAGGAATTCCC
>Ga0209181_10003440_pt1 | contig 24424 bp, 21 predicted proteins | sample MAT05_FD_187208 | JGI IMG/M metagenome (GOLD analysis project Ga0209181, IMG submission 187208) | Freshwater microbial communities from Lake Fryxell liftoff mats and glacier meltwater in Antarctica - MAT-05 (SPAdes) (version 2) | ecosystem: Environmental > Aquatic > Freshwater > Ice > Liftoff...
TTTAGGCAACGCGACTTTTGAAAACTACATAGGTCTGCAACAAGGATTCAGCGAGATGGCCTACCAAATGGTGGCACATGTGCTTACGCTCGGTTATGCAGTAATGCTGGCTGCTCTTTTTTATTTTATACTCACTATTAAGTCGGTAGCACCCAGATACCGGATATCATCTGTGCTTTCGGTGGTAGTAATGGTGTCTGCTTTCCTGTTGCTATATGCTCAGGCAAATAACTGGACGAGCAGTTTTGTGTTTGATATAAAACGGGGTAAATACTACCTGGGAGTCGGAGCCGATCTGTTTAACAACGGTTACCGTTATCTGAACTGGCTCATCGATGTACCCATGCTACTTTTTCAGATGTTGTTTGTCATTTCGCTAAAACGGTCCAGCTTCAGTAGTATCCGCAATCAGTTCTGGTTTTCAGGTACCGGGATGATTCTTACCGGATACATAGGCCAATTTTACGAAGTTACTGACCTTGTGACGTTTGCCGTCTGGGGAGCCATCTCAACAATATTTTTTATACATATTCTTTACCTGATGAAGAAGGTAATTAACGAAGGAAAAGAAGGTATTCCTCTCAAAGCGCAGCAAACCTTGAATTCTATATGGGTTTTATTTCTGATATCCTGGATGTTGTACCCGGGCGCCTACCTGATGCCGCATTTGCTGGGAATCGAAGGAGGATTTTTTAACGAATCCGGGGTTGTTGGCCGCCAGATTACCTATACGATAGCAGACATTTGTTCGAAAGTAATTTACGGAGTACTATTGACAAATGTAGCCGTGATTCTGAGCAAACATGAAGGGTATAAATCTGAAGTAGTATAAAATTTTAAGTATACATCAATCAGTATTACCTGAAGAAAGTATCCTTTACATTAGAATGCTAATGCTGCGGCAGAAAACTTCTTTGAAATCCTTAAATCAGCAATAGGATATTTAAGCTACTCCAATCTTTGAATAGATTTTACCGTTGGATAAGGCAGAAGGTTTCCGGCAAAATAAAAAAATCCCTCAAGATATTTTTTTCTTTTGCCTCCGCGGAGTCTCCTGCATCGGGCGACTTTGCGGCCTGAATCCCTGGTTCGTGTCTTCACGAAACGGAAAAAATTTTATGTTAAGCATCGTCTCTCGCTTCGGGGACGATGCGACAGAAGTCAAGTTTAATCGAGGCGTACTTCGGTTGGGTTTCCCGGGCAAACATACTCTCCGCTACAATTGATCTCAACTGTCAAGTTCAACAATTCGTATCGTCCCCGAGACGGGAGACAATACTTGAAATGGAAGTGTTTTATAAATTAGTTGCGCAAAAATAATAAAAACGATGGTTTTTTTATCGATTGACTAAATCCAGTTTTAAGCATCTTTATGTCAAGCATCGCCTCCCACTTCGGGGACGATGCGCCAGAAGTCAAGTCTTCATTGCTTTCAGGCCTTCCGACCTAGCAGTTCTATTTCTGTGTCCGTCAGGTAGAAATACCTGACCGCAATAAACTGCACCTGGGGCAAGAATAAATTTACAGGGTTTTGCGTTGAATCATTACCAATAAAACATCATCTCCAAAAATCGATATTCAATGCTCAAAAACTCGAAAACAATAGGGGTTCACCGATTGATAATTGTCTTAACTACAAAGTAAACTATCTTTGACGATGATGATTTTGGCACAGAAAAAATGGTTTAGAAAATATGACTTTCCAATTCATCATCTTATCATTCTTTGGATCTCCGTTATTCCCGCATTGGCGCAAGATTTAGAAGTTGAGAAATTCGAGTTGGTGCGAGAAGACTCTCCTATTTTTGTTTATGAGCGCTGGATCACTTTTCCTGGTAAGGTGCCTGCAGTTAAAGCGCGGGAAGTAAAAGGTGAATTTTTAATCAACGCATCCATGCACGAAATTCTGGCCCTACTGAAAGATGAGACTAAAATAAAAATCTGGCAGTCGCATGTAAGCGAATTTAAAGTATATCAACAATCAGACACTTCACATTGGCTCGAGTATTCGTATCATGATATACCCTGGCCAGTCAGTGATCAAGATCATTTTCTTCGGTATGATCTTGAAGAAGTAAATCCCGGCAAAGAAATTTTTATCCAGTTTGAGTCAGTCCTTAACCCAAAACTTTCGCCAGAAAAGAAAGGCGTAACCCGCATGGAGTTGGCAGGAAGTTGGCGCCTGGAACAAGTTTCGCCACAAAAAGTAAAAGTAACCTATCGTATTCTTTCCATGCCCAGCAGCATTCCGCGCATGTTTACCGATCCGGTAATTAGAAGTAATCTAATGAGTACGATAAAGGCGCTGACAAAACTGGCGGAAGGATCTCAAAAAAATTAAGAGTGAAAAAACTTCTTACATTGAGCTTGTTGATATGTAATGGGTAAAGTTTATCTGGCCAACCTAAAACCCGCATGCAGGTTTATATAACCGCAAAATCACTCCGCCATCACCGGTCTGCCCATAATAGATTTTGCCGAAGCTTCCATAATTTCAAACGCACTTTCGGCCATTCGGTTCTCAGTATCTAGTGTTGGGTTTATCTCCACAATTTCCCAGGCACAGACTTTGGCGTCTTTACAAAGCTCTGCATTCAATACTTTGGCCTCTTCAACAGTAATACCATTGGGTACAGGCGTACCCGTTCCAGTTGAGAAGCGACTATCAATGCTATCCACATCAAATGAAACATAAATCAGATCGCAATGATCAAGCATCTTCAAGGCGCTTTTTGCAACCGCTTCGGCACCAGATTTTTTCACATCTTCAACTTCTATAAAATTGACGTTGTACTTATTCAACAAATAGTTTTCAGGTTTTTCCAAATCGCGCACCGCTATGTAAACAATGTCTTCCGTATTTATCTTTGGGCCGGGAATTCCAACATTTTTTATTTGCTCCCAATAGTCGAGTGTTTCGCCACGAGGATCATTTACCTTACATTCAAAATTATCGAACCCACAAGCCATGGCCATTGGCATACCATGCATATTGCCTGATGGTGTTGTAAAAGGTGTATGCAGATCAGCATGTGCATCAATCCAAACTACGCCCAGTCTCTTTTTTGGATATGCCTTCTTTAATCCTGCAATGGTTCCATAAGCTGTTGAATGATCACCAGCCATAATCAATGGAAAGAAATCATCAAAAATCTGCTCATAAACTTCTAAACACACGCGCTCTTCCATAATTAACACGCCATCAATAAACTTAGCATACGCATGTTCAGCTCCGTCAAAAAGGAGTTCATTCACATTTTCAACTTCAATAGAATCGAATCTTCTGAATAAGTCAGATTTCAAATCAAGGCTGGCAATCTTCATTGCCTCTATACCCAAACTCGCACCGCGAGTACCGGCACCGATTTCGGATTTCACCTCAATAATTTTTATTTCTCTCACAGGAACTTCACTTTAAACTTTAGGAAAATTGGATCAATCTTAAAAAACGGTCATACGACCTCATTTCATGCCACTTCAGTAGTCGGGCAGTGCGTGAAGCCCCGAGCGAACGGGAACTTTTATCATGCTTGAAATGCGATTAATCATGGGGTTGCAATTGTATTGCAAAGATGGCAAATTTATCCCAATATTGCACCTCAATTTTAGGTTGATGGTTATTCGTTGATCATTGTTACTTTTCAGATCATAAAGCCACCAACCAATTAACGAAACAACGAATAACTAGAGATGAAGAGCTATCGTGAACTGATTGAGCAAACCTTCGAATTTCCACAGAAAGAATTCAAGGTACGCGAACACGAGTTGTTGTTTAACGATGTTCCTTTGATGGATATCATTAAGCAATATGGAACACCGCTTAAAATAACCTATCTACCACGAATAAGCGAAAACATTCGCTTTGCACAGGCAACGTTCAACAATGCTATTGAGCGTTTTAAGTACAACGGAACATATACCTATTGCTATTGCACAAAATCATCGCATTATGATTTTATATTGGAAGAAGCGTTGAAAAATGATATTCACATTGAAACTTCTTCGGCATTTGATATTCCGATTGTACGATCGATGTATGAGCGTGGAAAAATTTCGAAAGAAACATTCATTCTTTGCAATGGTTTTAAAATGCCAAAGTACAAGGAGTACATCACTGATCTATTGAATGATGGCTTTAACTGCATTCCGATTCTTGATAACCTAAGCGAGATAGACACTTACGAAAGCAACGTTAACCAACCGTATCAAGTTGGGATTCGCGTTGCCGCAGATGAGGAACCTAAGTTCGAATTTTATACTTCACGTCTGGGTATCCGCTACAGCGATATTGTACCGCTTTATAAGGAAAAAATTGAACCCAGTAGCAAAGCCTCGTTGAAGATGCTACACTTCTTTATTAACACGGGCATTAAAGACACTGCCTACTACTGGAGTGAATTAAGTCGATTCATTTTCAAGTATTGCGAAATGAAAAAGATTTGCGATTCGCTAGACTCCATTGACATTGGTGGTGGTTTTCCCATCAAAACATCGCTCACATTCCAGTTCGATTACAAATACATGATCGAGCAAATCGTAGAAAATATAAAATGGATTTGCGAAAAAAATAACGTGCCGGTACCAAATATCTTTACTGAATTCGGAAGCTTTACTGTTGGCGAAAGTGGTGCTGTTTTATATTCAATGGTCGATCAGAAATTACAAAACGACAAAGAACTTTGGTACATGATTGACGGTTCATTCATTACACACTTGCCCGATGTTTGGGGACTAAATCAAAAATATATTCTCCTCTCAATAAACAAATGGGATGACCCTTATCATAAAGTAAACATTGGCGGACTTACTTGTGATAGTCACGACTACTATAACTCAGAATCACACACGGGTGAAGTTTTTTTACCCATGATCACCGATGAAGAACCTTTATACATTGGCTTCTTCCATACAGGCGCTTATCAGGAGTCATTAGGCGGATATGGCGGCATTCAACACTGTTTGATCCCAGCTCCAAAACATGTTCTTATTGATCGTAATGAAGACGGTGAAATAACGACCGAACTGTTTGCAAAAGAACAAACTAGCGAAAGCATGATGAAATTGTTGGGGTATCTAAGTGAACAAACTATTAAGATTTAAGTTAAACCAAGTAAATGACTAAAGCCGGTTAACTACTGGCTTTTTTTATTAAAACAATTTTTCTGCGAATTCAAACCAGCGGAAAGAATTCTGATTATATTTATTTACTTGTTGCTTCTGCTCTGTAGGTTAATTTTCCAATTTTATGAACAAGACTTCACAGATTTTGATTCTCTGCTTCATGCTAATTGCAAGTTCGGTTTCATTTGCGCAGGAACTTTATTCTGCGCGTGGATATTGGACAGAATTAAATAAAGAGACTTATAAAAAAATTGTTGATAAGCGCTCCAAAGGAGATACGCTGACAGATAATGAACAAGCTTATTTGAAAGATTACGAAGTCTATCTCGATACGTATTATCAGCGGATGAATGAAGAGGCGAAAGCGAAGTATGAACAGATGAAAATCCAGTGGGACAGGGAGTTGACAGAGCCTCAGATTTCTTCCGAACAAAATGATTTTGAATTGCGCACCCGCGATAGGTTTGTAAATGGAATCTATGGAGCATACTACGGAGCAGCCTTTGTAGGAATTGCCAATATTGATGGCGCTGCAGGTGTAGGAATACCCTTAATAACTGCAGGATTGTGGCAATTAGGCCCCATCATAAACCCCAAGAAATATGAAAATATTAGTGTGGCAACTATGCGTGCAGGCAACACAGGAAAATTTCTGGGTTTAGCATACGGTGCAGCATTAGGATTAGCCATCGGTGGCGATAGAGACAACACTGGAGAACTTGCTCTAGCTTTTTCAACTATAGGAAGTATTTCATTAGGCGAGGCTGCATTTCAACTTCAAAAGAAAAAACCCGTATCAGAGGGGCACATAGAAATGATGCGCCATTATGGCTTCCTTGGCCCTGGAATTGCTCTGCTAGGCGTTGGTGCAGCTAATGTCGATAATTCAAATCTCATTGGCGCAGCTATTCTGGCGGGTGGTGTTGGCGGTTTGCTTATTGGCAATCAGGTTGCGAAAAAATATGACTATACATCCGGTGATGTTGATGCTATTGGTTCACTAACATTAATCACAACAGGGTTAGGATTTACTATAGCAGCTGAATCAGTCGGCAATGGCGATAACCTCGGGCTGCTGTTAATTCCAGCTGCAACCGCAATTGCGGGCACGGTGTTTGGGCAGCGCGCTATTAAAGGCATTAAGTTAACCAAGCGACAAGGAAGTACAATTAATTTATCCAGCGGGGGTGCTGCCCTTATTGGATTAGGCATTGTAGCCATTGCTGAATCTGATTCACCAGGTTTAATTATAGGCGTACCTTCTGCGTTGGCATTGCTTACGCACCAACTTTTGTTTCATTCTTACAGAAAGAAAAATTTAGAAGCGGGATTAAATCTGAGAAGCTCAGTAAAAAAACCGATTCAACTTTCGGTTCGAGCCACACCCGAAAATTATTTTGTGAACAAACAAATGCAGCCGGAAAAAATAATTGTAACCGGCAACTTTCCCAGGTTGGCCAATCCGATTATCAGATTGAAATTGACTTTCTAAGATTAGTGACTGTCTATCTAAGGCCTCCAAATCCTTTTGTTTCAGTAAAACCTGCCGGGATAACAAACTCTGAATCCGGAAGCTTTTCACTTTTCAATTCAGTTGCTTCCATCACCATAATCATTTGCGGAGTGGTTAATTCCATCTTAAGAGGAACTCCATCTAGCCCATCGTAATACATAGATTGCCCGCCTTTATTTAAGCCTTGATTAGAAAAGTCCTTTGCGTTCAGGCCTTTGATTTCTGTGGTGGTCCAGAAAACCTGATTCAAAGTAGCGCCATGCTCAGTGACTTCGACAATATATTTGGTGCATTGGTAATTTAGAATCTTTGTTGTTTCAGAAGTCTTGGTAACCTTATGGGTAGATTTAGAAGTTGTTTCATCTTTTCCGGATGGTAATAGGCTATACGTTTTGGAGTCCCTATCCAACATATAAATTTGATTTTTATGATTTAAAGCAAGAATCTCAGCAGCCATTATTCCACCATCCATTTTTGTGAGTGAGTTTTTACCTTTTATTTTCACAATTAAACTCTTTGGCATCATCGAACTCATGTCGCCACCTTGCAAAGCTTTCATTGCATTTTGCATTTGAGTTTTCATTTGCGGATTTGATTCAAGCATTGCTTTCATCTGCGGGCTATTCATCTGCTCTTGCATCTGTTTCATTTTGACCTGATTAGCCGGGTCGCTCATTTGCTTTTGCGCTTGCTCCATCTGGGCTTTCATTTTAGCATCTGTGATCTCCGTTTTTATTGACCAAGCAATCGTGCCCTCAAATGTTTGAGCATAACATGCAGACGCAATCAATAGAAATAAGAAACTCAATGTTGCTTTCATAATATTTTAAATTTGTATTAGCAAAGGTAGAAAACTCTGGGCGCTAAGTTAAAATAATCGGTACAGCTTCAAGTAACCTTTCAACTTGCAAATCTGCCCTTTCACCGGTTTCAATCTCATCGCCAACTTGAATCGTGCGAATACCAAGCTGTCGAGCTGGAATTATATCGCGACCGCGATCGCCTACCATCCACGATTGTGTAACGTCAATATTAAATTTGGCTATTGCTTTTTCAAACATGAGTGTGCCCGGCTTACGTGCGATTGAGGCCGTTACCGTTGGGTGATGGGGACAAAAATAAAAGTGATCAATTCTATTGCTACACATTTTTTGAAAATAAGCATGGCACGCTTCCATTTGTTGCTGATTATAAATTCCTTGAGCTATTCCTGACTGATTGGTAACAATCACCAATAAATACCCAGCTGCTTTTAGTTTTTCTAGAGCTTCCAATACACCTGGCAAAATTTCGAAACTTTCTATGCGATATGTGTAGTTGGGGTTATCCTTATTGATCACTCCATCCCTATCTAAAAAAACGCATTTGTTCATAAATTCCTCTGTTTTGGGCTCAATGATAAGGCATTCTGTCAACGGAAACCAGTCGATAGTCTAATTTCCAACTGTGTTTATCTTAATGGCGATTGTTTCACAAACACTTTTATTTAGATTTGTTCTGTGCTGAAATTCCATTTTCAGCGTTTTTAACCAAAAGTCATTTGAGCAACGCGATTGTCATTATACCAACCTATAATGAAAAGGAGAATATCACCCTGATCATTGATTCGGTATTTTCTTTACCTAAGGATTTTGATGTACTTGTTGTAGATGATAACTCTCCGGATGGAACAGCGGAGTTAGTCAAGGATCTTCAGCAGAACTATAATAATGGACATAAACGGCTACATCTAGTTCAGCGCCCTGGCAAACAAGGATTGGGCACTGCATACATCGAAGGCTTTCGATTTTCTCTGCAGCACAATTACGAATATGTGCTTCAAATGGATGCGGACTTTTCTCACGATCCGAAAGACCTGGTGAGTCTCTACCTCAATTGTTCTGAGTGGGGTCATGATCTGGCAATTGGCTCCCGGTATGCTACGGGTGTTAATGTAGTTAACTGGCCAATGGGCCGGGTGTTGTTGTCCTTCTTTGCCAGCAAATACGTGCAAACAATCACTGGCATTCCTGTGCATGACACCACTGCGGGGTTTGTTTGTTATCGAAGAAAAGTTTTAGAGACCATTCAACTCGACAAAATAAAATTTGTTGGGTATGCGTTTCAAATTGAAATGAAATTCCTTACCTGGAAATATGGCTTTCGCCTGAATGAAGTTCCCATTGTGTTTACTGACCGTACCCGTGGCCAAAGTAAAATGTCGGCAGGGATTTTTAAGGAAGCATTTTTTGGGGTAATTAAGATGACTGTTGAAAGTTGGTTTAAGAAATATATACCGGCTTAGTAAGTTTAAAAAAGGTATACAAAAGTTTTGCACATCATGTACAGACAAAAAAAGACCTACCAGAAATTCCAGTAGGTCTTTTTACCTAATCCCAAATTACCAATTAGCTTAATGTCTTTTCAAGTTCGTCAATCTTAGCCTTGGCTTCTTGTTTACCTAAAGAGTAAGATTTTTTGTAAAGCTCCAGTGCTTCACGTTGCGTTTCTTTTTTCTTGCGTGGGGCTAACCTTGTTCTGTTAGCGGCTGTTTCAAGAGCCTGACCTTGCGCAAACAAAAGATCTGCTTGCGTTGATGTTGCATTTGTGGTGATATCCTGCACCTTAGTTTCCAGATTAGCAATATCCTGCTCACGAACTTTAATGGTTTCGTTGTTATCGGCTAACAACGAATCTTTCTCAACAACAGTTTTAGCAAGTCGCTGATTGTCGGAACGATAGTTTTCAACTTCAATCTGCAGGGCAGCCAACTGTTGTGTGCTTGCTTCCAAATCTTTTTTTAGTTTTTTAACCATCGCAGCGTACTTGGAAGATGACGCCTTCGAATTCTTCAAAGATGTTTCCATCTCATCCAATTTAGTCTGAGTCTGCTGGATATAAGTATTCAGGTTTCTCATTCGCGCTGCATAATCATTGTAGTTTGTGCCTTCAACCACACCTTCTCTCAAATTAATGCGACTTGATTCAATAGAATCAAGCATAGTACTCACTTCCTGCAGCATCCCCGCGGTTTGCTGACTGGCATTCAGTTCAACTCTTAGAGAATCAACCTTTGCCTTCAAATCTTTGTTCTCCTGCACATTGCAGCTACCTAGTAAGGATATTGCAATGGCTCCAATAAGTAGTTTCTGTGTCATAGTCATTTAAAGTTTTCCCTTTTCCCGTTTCTATGCAAAAAGATGAGCACGATTGTGATATTAAAATGAAAGTTCGTAACCTATTGATAATGAGACATTTTAAAAAGCAATTCTGCGAAATTAGCCTCATGTGGTTGGGGAAAAAAATCCACAACATGTATTAGAAAATAATCATTTACGATTATACCCTTCAATCAAACTTAATTGCCTGAATAGGATTGATGCGTGTGATAAAACGTGTAGGGAGCAATAGAACAATCAACACTGAAAAAAATACGATCAGGTTTAGAATAAGTACAGTGCCCCAACTCCATTGAATAGGCACATAACTCATGTAGTAGTCGTGTGGGTTTAGCGCAATTAGTTTAAACTTATCCTGAAGAAAGCAAAGCCCTAATCCTACTCCATTACCCCAAAGTAATCCCTTTGTTATAAGGTTCATGCCATTATATAAAAAAACAGAACGGATAGACTTGTCTTGCGCCCCCATCGCTTTTAAAATTCCGACCATCGGTGTGCGTTCCATTACCAAAATTAGAATAACTGAAATCATATTTACACACACAACTACCAGAATTACTATCAGTAAAATCTTTACTTGTCTTTTGATCAAATCAAGCCACTCAAATACTTGTATGTATTTATCCCGAACTGTTTCCAAATACAAATCATAATCCATTGATTCACCTATTTGCATAGCCGATTCCTCCATGGCCACTTTATCAAAATCAAATTTATAATCCATAAGAGCGGAGATACTTCCAAAAAACCTATTTGTAGTTTCTGGATTGTCAATGATGGCTTCTTGAATGCGTGCTAAATAGTTTCCAAAATCATTTCTCCATAGCTGAAATGAGTTAAACGAATTTAAATCAACAAGCACTTCCAGCCCACCAGCCTCATTGGGCAACCAATCGTTTAAACGTTGAACCAATCCTATATCTCCAATAATAACTTTGCTATCAAAATAATCTGATAAGTTGGTTTCATAAATACCGCTAATCTTTAATCTGCGAAAGCGTGGTGGATTTTGAAAAAAGTGGACAACAATATTATCTCCGGTTTTAGCATTTATTTTATCGGCAATCACTTTGCTTAGTAAGACCTCATTCGAATACCCCGAGTCTGAAAAGTGAATAAACTCTCCTTCTAACAAGCTCTCTTTAAATTGTTCAATATTAAAACTCTTACCTACACCCTTAAACACAATACCCATTACCTCATCGTCTGTTTTGATAAGGCCAGCTTTATGACTGAACTCCTGAACATGTTTTACAAAAGGAAACTGCTCTGGGTTATTGAATAATTCAATATTAAAATCAAAAGGTTGTTCTTCTACAGCGTTACTCATCGTGTATTTGGTAATCAGCAAATGATTACTAAATCCATAAATCCGATTTTTAACACCCGATTGAAAGCCTTGCATAATCAGGAAAGAAACAATCGCAGCAGCTAAGCCTATAGCAATACTTGCAATAGCTATTTTATGAATGATTGATGAAAAGCTATTCTCCCGAGCTTGCCGGATTCTTTTTGATATGAAGTACGAAAGGTTCAAGGAATGGTTTAATTTTGGATATAACGCTAAAAATAAAAAGAAATGATCAGGTTATTGGTATCCGCATTTCTCCTTTGCACACTTCTTTCCTGCCAGGCGCAAAGGAAAGGCAAATTAGTGCTTGGCGCGGAACAACTTACTGATATTACACAACGCCTTAAAGGCAAGCGAGTTGGACTGGTTGTGAACAACACTGCCTTAGTTGGTAAAACACATCTCGCAGATACGTTGCAAAGTTCAGGAGTTAATTTGGTTAAGATTTTTGGTCCGGAACATGGGTTTCGTGGTGATGCTGCCGATGGCGAGTTAGTAAAGGATAGCATCGATCAAAAAACGGGAGTGCTGGTGGTTTCCCTTTACGGAAAAAATAAAAAGGCTACGCCTGCTCAGTTAAAAGATGTAGATGTTTTGGTGTTTGACATTCAGGATGTGGGTGCTCGCTTTTATACCTACATCAGCACGCTGCATTATGTAATGGAAGCTTGCGCAGAGAATGGAAAAAAACTCATTGTATTAGATCGTCCCAACCCAAATGGAAGTTATGTAGATGGGCCAATTCTGCAACCTGCATTAAAATCATTTGTTGGCATGCACCCTATTCCTATCACACATGGCATGACCATTGGCGAATATGCTTTAATGATCAATGGCGAAGGTTGGCTGGAAGGTGGCGTAAGGTGTGAGCTTGAAATTGTGAAAATGAAAAACTGGAAACATGACGATGAGTATTCCCTTCCAGTAAAGCCTAGTCCAAACTTACCAAACGATCAAGCTGTGCGGTTATATCCTTCAATCTGTTTGTTCGAAGGCACTAACATCAGTTTAGGACGTGGCACTCAAATGCCATTTTTGGTTTTAGGGAGCCCTGAATTAAAGGATATGCCATTTACGTTTACACCGATTCCAATCAAAGGTATGTCGCTTGAGCCGCCATTAAAAAACAAGTTGTGCTATGGAATGGATTTAAGAGAAGTGAATGTTGAACGAAAAGTAGATTTAAAATACGTGTTAACATTTTATAAAATGTATCCCGATAAGGAACACTTCTTTACAAAATATTTTGATACACTAGCTGGAACAACCGAATTGAAGCAACAGATTAAAGATGGCCTGACCGAAGATCAGATACGGGTAAGTTGGCAGGCGGGACTTACTGAGTTTAAAACTAAGCGTAGCAAATATCTGTTATATCCTTAGTTCAGATTCTTGATATAGGAAAGGAAATCAAGAACTTTTATTACACTACATGACTAAGCAGGAAAAAGTAACAGACATTTTAAAAATATTGGATAAGCTTTATCCAAAACCCGAAGTGCCGCTGCATCATAAAGATGCCTATACGCTCCTTATCTCCGTTCTGCTATCCGCACAATGCACAGACCAGCGAGTAAATAAAACCACCCCTGCCTTATTCAAACTTGCTGACAATCCATACGATATGGTGAAGTACTCGGTAGAGGAAATTAGAGAAATTATAAAACCTTGTGGTTTAAGCCCAATGAAGTCGAAAGGGATTTATGGGCTATCGAAAATTATAATAGAAAAACACAAAGGTCAGGTGCCTAACACTTTTGCAGACCTTGAAGAATTGCCAGCCGTTGGACATAAAACCGCTTCCGTAGTAATGACCCAGTGGTTCGGTATTCCGGCATTTCCAGTTGATACACACATTCATAGACTGGCTTACCGCTGGGGTTTAACAAATGGTAAAAATGTAGAGCAGACAGAACATGATTTAAAACGCCTGATTCCTGAAGCAGCCTGGAATAAAGCTCACCTCCAAATAATTTATTATGGCCGAGAGTACTGCCCTGCCCGAGGTCATGTGTGGACAGAATGCCCGATTTGTAAAAAATATCTTAGAAAAGCACTTAGGTCATGATTTTTATCAAAAATATTAACCCCGTAAATTGAAAGTTAAGTTTTCAATTTACGGGGTTGTTTATTGCATTTGACTTATGATTATCCGTACGAAAGAACAAGAAATACTCCGTTATTTGCGCTACTTCCCGGCTGCTGGAATTGTGGGGCCAAGGCAATGCGGTAAATCTACACTTGCACATCTTCTTGTCAAAAAAAAAACAGGTTCTGTCTATCTGGATCTCGAAAACCCTGACGACCGAGTAAAGCTTACGAATCCTTCCCTCTACTTTGCTGAGCATAAAAACAAACTAATCTGTTTAGACGAGGTTCAATTTATGCCTGAAATATTTGCCGTACTTCGGGGAGTCATTGATCGTAATAAAAAAAAGGGTCAGTTTCTGTTGTTGGGGTCAGCTTCGCCAAACCTTTTAAAACAATCATCCGAAACCCTTGCTGGAAGAATTTCATACGTTGAGCTATCGCCATTTTCGCTTACCGAATTGATTCAAAATAAAAAACCGGACTTCCAAAAGGTATGGATTCGAGGTGGATTTCCACGCAGCTACTTGGCACCAACGAAGGACATCAGCATGGTTTGGCGCAAAAATTTTATTCGCACATTTCTGGAACAAGATTTATCGAACTTGGGCATCGGTATTGCTCCAGAGAATATGCGAAAGTTTTGGATGATGTGCGCGCATCTGCATGGGCAAATGCTTAACCTCTCGGGATTAGGCCACTCGCTAGGAGTTAGTCATACCACAATAAGAAATTACATTGATGTAATGACCGGCACGTTTATGATAAGAAAATTAGAACCGTATTATAGTAACATTGATAAGCGTCTAAAAAAGACTCCTAAAATTTATCTCTCTGACTCCGGGATTTTACACGCATTGCTGAATATTAACAGTTTAGATGACTTGCTTGCACATCCAGTAGCAGGATTTTCTTGGCAGGGTTTTGTATTAAGTCAGCTTGTTGATTCCTTGAAAGGCTGGGAATTTTATTATGCAGCAACAGCAGATCAGGCTGAAATTGATTTCATTCTTAAAAAAGGAAGGCATCTAATTGCTGTGGAAAGTAAGCTATCAAAAGCACCAAATGTTACCCGTGGTTTCTACAACCTGCTGAACGATTTAAAAATTAAGAAAGCCTTTGTAGTCTGTCCTATTGAAGATAGTTTTCCACTAGCAAAAAATACTACAGCCATAGGTATTAGCGAACTTATAAAAAAAATTGAACTCCATTAAATGAAGCCGTTAAGAATCATATTTATGGGTACGCCCAAATTTGCTGTACCCAGTCTCGAAATACTGGTTGAGAATAAATTTCAGGTTGTGGCCGTAATTACTGCGCCCGATAAACCTCAAGGTCGCGGACAAAAGCTGACCTTTTCGCCAGTAAAAGAATGCGCGATCAAGTACAACATTCCAGTTCTTCAACCCACCAATCTTAAGTCACCAGATTTTCTTGCTGAGTTAAAAAGTTATGAAGCGAGCTTGCAAATTGTAGTTGCTTTCCGCATGTTGCCAGAAGCTGTTTGGTCTATGCCGGCTATTGGAACATTTAATTTACATGCATCCCTCCTTCCACAGTATCGGGGGGCAGCGCCTATAAATTGGGCCATCATCAATGGAGAGAAAGAAACGGGTGTAACAACCTTTTTTCTTAAACATGAGATTGACACCGGTAGTATTATTTTTCAGGAAAAGGAACCCATTCATGATGAGGATACTGTTGGCGATTTGTATGAACGCCTGATGAATAGAGGCGCGCACTTAGTTTTAAAAACTGTACAAGCAATCGAAACTGATAGTTATCCTTCATTGCCACAGCCAACAGAAATTGAGATCAAGCATGCTCCTAAAATCTTTAAAGAAACCTGCGAGATAAACTGGAACCAACCCACTAAGAAGATCATTGATTTTGTGCGTGGGCTCAGCCCTTACCCAACCGCAACAACCATACTGAATGGGAAAGTCTATAAAGTATTCAAGGTTAAACTGTCCACTGTCGACAGTCAACAGTCGCCAGCGGACTGTGGACAATTCAACACAGACAATAAAACATACCTGCACATTAAATCCTCAGACGGGTGGGTTGCGATCGAAGAATTTCAACCTGAAGGCAAAAAGCGAATGTTAGTCTCAGAATTTTTCAGAGGAAATAAACTTTAGATAGTATTTAGAGTTGTCAAAAAAAGCGCCTCAAAAAATAGTAATTTCGCGAGTGAACCTGTTAATATGATTATCTCCCTCATTGCAGCCCTTGCTAAAAACAGAACTATCGGAAAGGATAATGACTTGCCTTGGCACCTGCCCAATGACATGAAATATTTCATGCAAACAACCAAAGGCCATTATGTGATTATGGGAAGGAAGAATTACGATTCCATTCCCGAGAAGTTCAAGCCATTACCAAACAGAACAAACATTGTTGTAACCCGGAAAAAGGACTTTCATGCTCCGGGGTGTACGGTGGTTAATTCATTAGAGAAGGGAATTGATCTTGCACGAACAGCAAACGAAAATGAAGTATTTATTATTGGTGGTGCCGAAATCTACAAACTCAGTTTGGCTGAGGCTAACAGATTATACCTTACGGAAATTAATGCTGAGATAGATGGCGATACTTTTTTTCCTGAAGTAAAAAGAAATGAATGGACTGAAGTCTCACGCAAGCATCATCAAAAAGATGAAAAGCATTTATTCGATTTTGATTTTGTAATCTACAACAAGAAATAACACTCATAAATTACTCTTAGCTATGGAAGTTCACAAACGCATACTCGCCATACTGTATATCATCTCAGGATCATTTCAAATACTGGGAATGGTAATCGCAGCTGCTTTTATTTCAATGTTTATCCCTTTTATTATGGACGAAGCCGGGCCAGAGGCGCAATGGGTTTTTGTTTGGATTGTCCCTTTCATCAGAGTAATTGCTATAGTTATTATTGTTCTCTTCTCGATCCCTTCTATTGTTGGAGGAATTGCCTTACTCAATAATAAAAGTTGGGCACTTACACTCTTACTTGTGCTGGGCTGCTTTAAACTATTTTCATTCCCTATCGGAACGGCCATTGGCGTTTATACTATCTGGGTTTATTCCCAAAATCACCAACAGCAAACTGCTAAAGTTGAATGAGCAAACTTGACAACAAAGTTATTTGGATAACAGGCGCTTCCTCGGGTATTGGCGAAGCATTGGCTTACGAACTTGCTAAGCGGGGAGCAAGACTCATACTATCTGCAAGAAGAAAAGACGAACTTGAACGCGTGAAGGGAAATTGTGCGACTGCTGCACAACCTTTTATAAGAATACTTCCTTTGGATTTAAGTGAAGGAAGTACACTTCAACTCAGCACACAGGCAGCCATTCAATTATTTGGTCACATCGATATTTTAATAAACAATGGTGGTATTAGTCAACGCAGTCTTACAAAAGATACTGATCTTGAAGTAGATCGAAGAATTATGGAAGTTGATTACTTCGGGTCAATTGGTTTAACAAAACATCTACTCCCGCATTTCATTAAAAGAAATTCAGGTCACTTTGTAACGGTGAGCAGTGTAATGGGTAAGATTGGAACACCATACCGCTCTGGTTATGCGGCTGCGAAACATGCACTCCATGGTTTCTTTGATTCGCTGCGAGCCGAACTCTGGAAGGAGAGCAAAAATATTTATGTAACGCTTGTTTGCCCGGGTTGGATTAATACCAACCTTAGTATTATGGCATTAATGGGTGATGGATCTCCACAAAACAAAAAAGACGAGACTCACAAGAAAGGAATGACTCCAACTTACTTTGCTAAAAAACTTATTCGAGCCATCGAAAATAAAAAAAGAGAAGTTTATATAGGTGGAACCAAAGAAGTATTGGCAATACACATTAAGCGATTCTTCCCAGGTATGTTTGCTAACATAATCCGTAATGCAAAAGTAAAGTGATCTGGTACGAATATCCCCTCATTTTGCTGGTAGGATTTCTGGCAGCGTTTTTAAATACTGTTGGTGGCGGTGGCACGTTACTATCCATTCCTATTCTTACATTCATCGGTTTACCGATTACAGTTGCGAATGCTACAAGCCGCGTTGGTATTCTATTTCAGAATTTTTTTGCTGTTGGTGGATTTAGAAGTAAAGGCGTGGAATTGCCTTGGCCTTATGCAGGTTATTTAGGATTATCAACCGTTGGTGGTAGCATCATAGGCTCCATGCTTGCATCCAGAATGTCGGATGAATTGTTCAGAAAAATCTTTGTCATCATTATGGTTTTTTCTGTTTGCCTGATTCTATTTAACCCTGCCAAAACCAAGGGTGACGAAAAACTTTCACCAAAGCGCCAGTGGATTGGAGCAGCTTTCTTTTTATTCGTGGGGGTTTACGGTGGATTTGTGCAGGCGGGAATCGGATTTTTGGTGATTGGAGTATTGAGTCTTGTTAATAATCTTTCACTTGTAAAGAGTAATTACGTAAAGGTATTTTCTGCGATCATCTATACTGGTGTTGCTGTAATTGTTTTTGCAATAGATGGAAAAATAAACTGGCTGGTTGGTTTCGTTTTAGCAATTGGACATGCAACGGGTGGCTGGTATGCAAGTCGCTGGTCTGTAAAGGCCGGTGAAGTTTGGATTAAGCGCGTCATGATTGTTGCCGTGTTGGGTATGGCCATTAAGTTGTGGTTTTTTTGAGTTCATTTTTTTGTAATGCACAATACTATACATTGTAAAAAAAACTATTGAAAAAAATTAAATGGAATAATCAGCGTAAGCTCAAAATACAGAATGGGTACTTCTTTTTTTGTAGGAATCCCTTTGAAGGAAAAAGATCAGTCAGTTGTTATGCCTTTACAGGCTCGCGATGACCAACCCACGTAAAACGTTTAGTTACATACTCTGGATTAGTAAATGATGCATTGCCGGAAGGATTGCCACCCGTAACGTGAAAATCTGAAAAGGCCGCATTCTGATTCATATAAATTCCACCGGTAAGGTTGAATGAAACAGGTGTTGCTGCCAGCGACATCTCATCAGCAATTTTCTCGCGCACCGTTGCATCGGTTGTATAAGCTCCACACGAAATTGCGCCATACTTTAGTGCCATCTCTTGTGCTAATTGAATAGATTGATCTGTATTCTTTGTCTTAATCAATAAGGCAATTGGCCCAAATAACTCTTTGCTAAAAATTTCTTTTTGAGATGCATCAACCTCCACAATAACTGGTGTGGCCACTCTTGCATTTTTAAACATCGGATTTTCAAATGAGCGCGACTTCATCCATACTTTACCAGAAATACCTTCGGCTTCAAGTACTCGTTCACTCGTCTTTTTGCTTTGAACAGCACCTAACACAAATGGGCCTGCCTTAGGGTTATCAATTAATCCATTAATGTTTGAAACTAATTTTTCTGCGAACTCATTAAAGGAAACAACCCCGGTTGGAGTCTTTACTCCACCCTCAGGGATGTAAAAATTCTGCGGAGCCGTACACATTTGTCCGCTATATAAATTTATTGAGAAAGCTAGATTAGCAGCCGTCTTATCAACGTCTTCACACGAATCAAGAATTACTGAGTTCACTCCTGTCTTTTCTGTGAAAACTATTTTACCTGGCAGTGCTTCCAAATAACTTCCAAAAGCTGAATTGCCTGTGAAGTCAATCAACTTTACATCTGGATGTTCAGCCAATTCTTTCGTGATCATGTTATCAAACGTGTCAGGCGCGAGTTGGCAAATATTGGGGTCAAGATTATTTTCGGTTAACGCTTTTTGGATTTCGGCAACCACTATAGCAATTGGTAAAATAGAACCCGGGTGCGGCTTCACTATTACGGTATTTCCTGTAATCAAACTTCCGTAAATACCTGTTACAGAATTCCATGTGGGAAATGTTGAGCAACCAATTACTACCGAAACTCCTTTAGGTATAGCCCGCCACTCTTTATTGATTTGCAAGTTGTACTTACCCATCGGTTTATCCCAAAGTGCCTTGGCGGGAAAGCGATTCAACTCTTCATAGCCAGCAGCTATTGCTTCTAGTGCACGATCGGCCGCATGTGGCCCCGATGCTTGAAACGCCATCATAAACCATTGCCCGGTAGTGTGCATAGTGGCATAGGCTATTTCAAAGAAGCGGGACTTCATGCCCTCTAATGATTCAATTAAAATTCCAGCCCGATCATTTGCGCTTGTTTTGCGCCACGCGGCTGCGGATGTCGTGGCCTGCTTGACCAACGTTTCAACCGGATAGGATGGATACTGCACGCGCAAAGGTTCTTGGAAATAAGGAGATTCTTCCTGGCCAATCCAACCATTGCCTCCTGTTTGAAGCAACTCAGAAAAATTTGTTCCACGCATTGCTTTGAATTTTGCCAACCCATCGGCATCGGCAGTTTCGCCATACACAGCAGGAGCCGGTTGTTCCGGGAAAGCGGCAAAGAAAGTTCGTGTATGCAATGCCTCAATTGCTTTGTTGAGCAAGCCTTGGTGTTTTTCGAATAATGTCATGTTACTTATTTTATTACTTCGCTTCTAAGTCCTTTGGAGCCTTCCATAAATCCTTCAACAAAGTCGGGCCAATCGAAGGCTAATATTACTAAAAACATTGTGAGCATCCCTAAAAAAAAAACCTTGATGTCACGTTTTGAAATATTCTTCATATTAAAATTTTTTACTTTGCCCCGAAAACTCGCTTCAATAATTCAGTTGTTCTTGCTACCGGATCAAGTCGGATATTTTTTTCTTCATTTGCAATCATAGTAAATAACCCCTGAATCGCCATGTCAGTTGCATAGTCATTCAAATCCGGGTTTACCTTTTGCACCAAGGGAATACTATTATACTTACTTACAATGTCTCCATAATATTTAGTAGCACTTACTTTGTTCAACGAATTTTGAATTACAGGCATAAATTTATTCTTCAACTCACCTGAGGTTGTTCTTTTTAAATATTGCGTGGCTGCATCTGGGTCACCTTTTAAAATAGCCCAGGCGTCATCGATGGTCATTTGTTTAATGGCCGCAATAAAGATCGGCTTGGCTTCTTTTGCCGCATCTTCAGCGCCACGATTTAAAGTCATCACAAACTTGTCTACTTCACCACCTAACCCAATTTGGCGTAAGCGATCCTCAACCTTTTTTACATCAGGTGGAAATGGAATTTTTATTTGAGGATTCTTAAAATAGCCATCAACCTGCGAAGCAAGATCTGATCCATTCGAGATTCCTTTTATCAAGGCTTCCTTTAGCCCTTCACCCACTTCTGCAGTAGTTAGTGGTTTATTCCCACCAACCATTTTATTGGCATCAGAAAGTGTTTGATTTATCTGCGCTGAGGTGCATGCGCCAAACAATACTGAAATACTCAAAATTATTCTTTTCATACGTTTAATATCTCCGCGCTAAGGTATGAAAAAGTATGCGTTGACAACCCACCCTGTAATTTGGAATATGTCTCTTGTATATCCTATTTTGCATTATATTTATCTATCTACCTCAACGCTACCCCGTGAAAAATATTAATGCTGAATTGCTCACCATCGGTGATGAAATACTGTATGGTCAAATTGTGGATACCAATTCGCAATGGATGAGTGTGGAGTTAGATAAATTGGGGATTAAAGTTATAAGGAAGACCACCGTTGGAGATATTGAGCAAGATATGCTAACCGCTTTCGCGGAAGCGGAAAATAGAGCTGATATTATTTTAATAACGGGTGGGCTTGGCCCAACAAGTGACGATCTCACCAAACCTGTGTTAGCGAAATATTTTAATTGCGGTCTCGAAATAAATGCAGAGGCATTGGCTGAAGTGACTGAATTTTTTAACAGTCGTGGCCGAGAACTCACTGAAATAAATAAACAACAAGCAGCGCTTCCAACGGCTTGCGAAAAAATTACCAATGCCATGGGCACTGCTCCTGGCATGTGGTTTAATAAAGGTGATAAAGTTTTTATGTCGATGCCGGGTGTTCCCCACGAAATGAAAAGGATGATGACCGAACACGTGCTTCCACGCCTAAATAAGAAATATGAGTTGCCTGTTATCCATCATAAGATTATTCGCACAATCGGATTAGGAGAATCATTCCTCGCTGAAAAAATTGCCGATTGGGAAAAAGCGTTACCAATGCATATTAAACTTGCCTACCTACCAAGTTTAGGTGAAGTTAAACTTCGATTGACAGCCTTTGGAAATTCACTCAGTCAGCTCCAGACTGAAACCAATGAGCAAGCAGGAAAATTAAAAGAGATAATTGATCAGTTTATTTATGGATATGGCGAAGAGCCAATTGAAGTTGTCATTGGCAAATTGCTAAAAGAAAAAAAACTTACGCTTTCAATTGCCGAAAGTTGCACCGGTGGCTATCTATCACATCTTATAACAAGTGTACCCGGAAGTTCGGAATATTTTTTAGGCTCCATGATTCCTTATGACTATCAAATAAAAATGCGACAGCTTGGTGTTAAACCAGAAACGTTGGAAAAATATGGCGCGGTAAGTGAACCAACCATTATTGAGATGGCCAATATTGTGCGCGCAAAGTTTAATACAGACATTGGTGTTGCAACTAGTGGCATTGCTGGTCCTGGTGGTGCCACGGCCGACAAACCCGTTGGAACTGTATGGATTGCCTATTCAGATAAAAATCATACAGTCACCAAAAAATTACAATTGTCAAAAGATCGGCTAATAAACATTCGGTTATCCTCTGTGGCAGTGCTAAACCTTATCAGACAAAGTCTGCCACAATAGTTCTGGATTAATAGACTCAGAATATTTTCTGCCTTTCATAATCGTGATTGACAACCAGAAGCACATAAACCCAGATTATGAATTAGGATGCACAATCTGCCCGTAGGGTTGACCATCCTGACGTTTACTGTCAGGATGTTAAGGTTAAACCCTGACGCTACTATTAGGATCATGACCGAAGCGTCATGACCTAACAATGAAAATCACCCAATGAGGAAAATTTTTTGAACGTAAGTATTTGATTTTCATTCGTCAAATTATGCAAATGCATTTCTATTGCATAATGTGGGATAAATAAAAAACTTACGGATTCATATTCTCTGCGTCTTCGGGCAAGAAAGAAAATTTGGCGTGTGTCAAGTCGTTGTGCCTTTTGTTGCTGGAACTCGCCCGACCCGCAACTATCCCCGCCCTTAGTGTTTCGTAATTGCTAATGGAAGGGTTCACCAACAGGGTATTGAAAATTAAGCTACCATAAATTGTTTTCCGAGGAAAAACACCAGCTAAGACTACTTAAAAAATATACCGGAACTTAATATTTTAATGAAATAAAACCGGTCATGGTTTTGCCTACATTGTTCAGAACGATTTTATAGAAGTAGGTGCCACTCGGTAGTTTGCTACCGTTATTCGAATCGCCTTTAAATACGCGGTCAGCATTATCATAGTTATCCACTTTAAATACCTCATCGCCCCAGCGATTGTAAATCATCACCTGATTATTTTTAGTATCGGGTAGTAACTCAATATTTTGAAGCTTCAAAAAATCGTTTAGTCCATCGCCATTGGGCGATAGCGCATTGTAAACGATGATGTCTCCAGCCACTTCTATGTTAAAAGTTTGTTGCGAACACAGACCGGTAGTGCTACAAGCTTCAATGACGATGCTCTCCTTTCCTACATAAGGCTTGCCTTTATAGTCGATAGTCAATATACCGTTGGAAATACTTGCCAGCGCTCCGCTTTGCGGCTGCGTCAATACTCTAATTGAGCTTATATCTAATATTCCATTAATGGTTATCAATTTTGTAAGATCAACTTCTACTTTCCCTTCTACGGGAAGGTTAAATCGTTGTGAAGGAATGACAGGTGCACAACCTGCCGTCACAATAGAAGCAATCACCGGTGTTCTTGAACTCTCGCAACCATTGTCTGTAACAGAAACATAGTACGTAGTGGTAGAATTTATTAATGGTGTGGTAAACGTATCATTAACATATCCGGCAATCGGTGTTCCACTCACCAAATCTGAATACCATTTATATTGGCCATTCAATCCACCGGAGGCTTTCAATATTAACGAGCTTCCAGGACAGGCACTAATTCCTGTCACTGTAGGAGTGGCTGTTACAACGATCGTGGCTGTAGCCGCAGTGCGCGTACTTTCACATAGCCCATTATTTATCGCCACATAATACGTGGTGGTGGCCGATATTGTTGGAGTGGTGTAGGAGCTATTCACCTCACCCGTGAGCGCGGTTCCTCCTGATGCTGCTATGTACCAGCGATATTGCCCGTTTGTTCCGCCACTAACTGAAACCGTTACACTACCTGGTCCACACGAGCTAGCACCAATGGCAGCGCTGGGCGCAATGGGTATTGGATTAACAGTTAGTGTTGCGGTGTTAGAAAAAACATCCGGTGCAAAATCGCCCGATACTTTGCAGCGATAATCCCCGGCACCAAACGCTCCGATTGTAGTAATCGTTAATACAATTGATGTCGCGCCACCGTATCCACCACCATTGGCAACATCCGTAAAAACTGTTCCGTTAAATTTTTGCCATTGGTAAACGATGTTTGTTGTGCCCGCTGCTGTAACCGTAAAAGAGGCGGTAGCACCATCACATACTGCGGTAAAAGTAGGCTGCGGAAAAATGGTGATCGTATTCGGTACAGTGATTGTAAAAGCTGAGTCGCTAATAGCTGTCCCCCCGGAAGTGATTACTGAAATATTCCCGGATGTTCCTGTACCCACAACGGCCGTGATAGTCGTTGCCGATACTACTGTAAACGATGTAGCTGCGATACCTCCAAACGTAACGCCAGTTGCTCCTGTAAAATTTGTGCCTGTAACAGTAACAGAAGTTCCTGCGGGGCCACTCGCTGGTGTGAAGTTAGAAATAGTTGGAAGTGCAGCGGCTGGTGTTATTGTAAAGGCAGAACTGCTAGTAGCAGTACCTGCCGGAGTGATCACTGAAATATTCCCCGATGTCCCGGTACCCACCACTGCGGTGATAGTTGTTGCGGATACTACTGTAAACAATGTGGCTGCTGTACCTCCAAACGTAACGCCAGTTGCTCCTGTAAAATTTGTGCCTGTAACAGTAACAGCAGTTCCTGCGGGGCCACTCGCTGGTGTGAAGCTGGAGATAGTGGGAGGTAGGGCAGCTGTTACTGAAAATATACCTGTAGTTACTTGTGTCCATTCACCACCGCTATCTTTAGCCCGCACATAAATGGTATG
>Ga0209181_10003441_pt1 | contig 24418 bp, 28 predicted proteins | sample MAT05_FD_187208 | JGI IMG/M metagenome (GOLD analysis project Ga0209181, IMG submission 187208) | Freshwater microbial communities from Lake Fryxell liftoff mats and glacier meltwater in Antarctica - MAT-05 (SPAdes) (version 2) | ecosystem: Environmental > Aquatic > Freshwater > Ice > Liftoff...
AGGAGCGAGACGTTCCGGGTGGACACGTCGATCAACCGGTACTTCACCTTCGCCACCATGGCGGTGCCAAGCAATGACTTTTTCATCGGCAACGACGACCCCCTCGAGTACCTCCTGCTCAACGCCGGTGGCAGCCTCCTCATTCCCAGCATCGTCGTCAAGGCCAACGAGATCTGGGACGGCGGTTCGGAGATTTTCGATCCCGCTGCCTCCGCCTTCGTTGCTGGCGCTTCCGGCAGCCTGCGCCGTGACCAGAACTCGGTGGTGGCCTTCAACTTCGCTGAGCTCGCGGCCTACAACGGGCTGACCACGGGTACCGGTTACACCTTCAACAGTGCCTTGACGGCCGACAGTGATGTCTACCGCATTTCGTTTGGCGTCTCGCCCGTGCCGGAGCCCGGCGCTTACGCCATGATGGCAGCGGGCTTGGCGGCCGTGGGCTTCATGGCGCGCCGACGTCGTGTTGGCCTGCAGCCCGCAGGCAAAGCCGCCGCCTGAAGCGCGGTCTCTGGCAGTCTGTTCCAATCGTTTGCCGGTGTCGCGCTCCCGCATGCCTGCAGCACTGGCCACCCATGAACGAACACCTGCTGCTGGTTGAAGATGACGACGCGATCGCGGTAGCCCTGCGCCTTCACCTGGAAGATGCGGGCTACCACCTGCACCGCGAGGCGAATGGCCAGCACGCCATGGCCGCCATTGACCGGAAACGCTGGGATCTGGTGCTGCTCGACCTGATGCTGCCAGGAGCTGACGGCTGGGAGGTCTGCCGCCACCTGCGTGCCCGCCATGCCGACGTACCGGTCATCATGCTCAGCGCACGTTCTGCCGAGGCACACCGTGTGCTGGGGCTGGAATTGGGGGCCGACGATTACGTGGCCAAGCCGTTCTCGATGCTCGAACTGGTCGCGCGTATCCGTGCGCTGCTACGCCGCATGGAACAGATGCGCTCCACCAACGCGACGAAACAGGAGTTCCGGTTTGGCCCGTTTTGCCTGGACACCGTGCGCCGGGAACTGAGGCGCGGTGAGGCCGCGCTGCCCTTGACGCTGCGCGAATTCGATCTTCTGCACTTCCTGTTGAAGCATCCGGGGCGGCCGTTCAGTCGCAGTGAACTGCTGCAGCGCGTGTGGGGTGAGGGCTTCGATGGGTACGAGCACACCGTCAATTCGCACATCAACCGACTGCGCGCCCGGATCGAGGACGACCCGCGCGACCCCCGGCGAGTCGTCACGGTGTGGGGTGTCGGCTACCGCTTCGACCTTGATCCCGCCCCATGAAGCAGGCGCGTTCCTTTGCCACCCGCCTGTCGCTCGCGCTGGCGCTGTTGTTGCTGGCCTATGGCGCCTTTGTCGCGCTGCTCGGGCGCCAGGTGGCGGCTGAACGGGAGCAGGAGTCCCTTCAGCGCCTGTCTTACGGGCTGGCCAAGCACATCGTCGGCCACTGGCCTGAAATCACGTCGCCCAACCGGGATGGGGCCGAAAGTTCGGCGCGTGGCGCCTTGCTGTCGATGTTGATGACGGTGAATCCGGGCGTGCAGGTGTACCTGCTCGACGTCGACGGCCGCGTGCAGCACTACATCGGCGAGCCGGGCATGGTGCGGCAAGCACAGGTGGACCTCGTGCCGGTGCGCGCCTTCCTGGCCGGTGCTGTACTGCCGCTACGCGGCACCGATCCGATGGGGTCCGGTGTGCCGCGCATTTTCAGCGCGGCAATGTTCCCGGTGCGCGCCGGTGACGCCCGTCCGCCGGGTTATCTGTACGTCATTCTCGACAGCCAGGCACGCGATGCGGTGGCAGCGCAAGTCGGTGCCGAACGGATGTGGCGCAGCGCCGCGCTGGCCGCTGCCATCGGTCTGCTGGTGACCTTGGGGCTGGGGCTGTTCACCTTCCGCCGCCTGAGCCTGCCCTTGCACCTGTTGGCGCAACGCTTGCGCGACTACAGCCAGCGCGGTGCGACTTCCGAAGGGGCCGCGGCGACCCCGGCATCCGCGCGTGCATCAGGCGATGAAGTGGTGGCGATCGGCGAAGCCTTCGAAGACATGAAGCAGCGCATCGAGTTACACGCCGAACGCGAGCAACGCCAGGTGGCTGACCACCGCGAGATGATGGCCAGCGTGGCACATGACCTGCGTACGCCGCTGACGGCGCTGCATGGCCACCTCGAAGCCCTGGCAGCCAAGGCCGCACCCGACGCCCCCCGACGCGCCGACATGTTGCAGGCGGCACTGGCGCAAAGCCGCAAGGTCAGCCGCCTGTCGCAGCAGTTGTTCGAACTGGCCGCGCTACAGTCCACCCAGCAGGTGCTGCACCGCGAACGTTTCAGCCTGGATGAGGTCGTGACCGACGCCGTGCAGAAGTTCGGGTTCAGCGATTGCGTGCCCGCGGTCACGCTGCAGGGCGTGCCACCGGGACGCCTGGAGCTCGATGGCGATCTGCAACTGATCGAGCGCGCCTTGACCAACCTGATCGACAACGCCGTGCGCCACGCCCCCGGCAGCCGCCCGGTACGGGTAAGCTTGCGGCGCGAGGGCACACAGGCCGAGATCGTAGTGGAGGACGGCGGGCCGGGTTTGCCGGGTGAACTGCACCAGCGGCTGGACCAGGGCCTGTCGCTGCGCGATCCGCCCATCAAGCGCAGCAGCGGCGGCATCGGGGGGCTGGGGCTGGCCATCGCGCAGCGGGTGGCGGTGTTGCATGGCGGCAGTCTGCGGCCACTGCCAGCCCCATTGGGCGGCACACGGCTGTGCCTGTTGCTTCCGCTGGCTGCCTAGCCGCATCTCGGGCGCGCGCCCGCGTGGTCGCCACCGGGCCCACTTCCCCCATCACCCCACGATCCATACCCGACCATCTTCAGCCAGCACGGCCATCGCGGACGCGTCGGCCAAAGCGGTCGCCATGCTGATGCGGGCCGGCAAAGGAATTGACGGCTGCTGTGCCCAGTTTGACGCAGGGTTCAATACCCGCAGCCGCCGGCCATCCTGGCTGGGCAGGACCAGCAGCCCACGAAGCCACACCGCAAGATCAAGCTCCCGGGTGCCGATGCGGTGCGTGCTGACATCGTCCAGCAGCCGGCGCCGAGTCAGGTGCTGTCCCTCGTGTTGGTACACATGTAAGACACCGCCAATGTGCGGTGTGTGCACGGCCGACAGGTGATGGCCATCGGTGGTGGGCGCCAGCCAGCGGTGAAACCCGCCGACGGTGTCGCCGATGGCAGCGAGCAGCAGGCCCTGCTGCCGCACCGGGTCTGCAGTCACCAGTGCGAGTTGCCCGCCATCTGGCCCGGAGCGTACGGTCAGCAAGCCGAACCGCTCAGGCGCACCCGGCAGCCTTACCGGCCGAGGCGCAATGTCTTCCAGAACATGGGGCGCCGGCAGGCGCAAGGTGCGCATCACTTTCAGCCCATGGCGTTCGAGCCAGAGTACAGCTGTGGCCTCGATGCCATCGCCCAGTACGCCGTGGGTGTAGCGGTTGCCATCGGGCCCGGCCAACACGGCAAGGTGGCCGCCGTCGCCGCGGCCATCCAGATCGACCTGCAGGGGCCGCGCGTCGGGCAGCACGGCATCCCGCGAACGCGCCACTTCGCGCCATCGCCCGGAATTGTCCGGCTCGAAGCGGGCGATGCGGTGGGTGGGCGGGTCGGTCAGCACGGCCACGACCGCCAGCGAAAGGATCAGCAGGCCCGCATGCCCGGCCAGGCTGGCAGACGGTGACTCGCGAATACGGCCGTCTTCCCAGAGCCACAAGCCACCGCCTGCCATGCGTGCTGCGATGCGACCGTGGCCGGTAGCCAGGGGTGTGTCCGCGTCCAGCCCGTCGGCCAGACGGCGGGGTGCCTGGCCGGTCAGCGACAGGGCCCACAAGCCGCCGCTGGCGCCCGTGCCCAACAGCCCCGACGGCCCACCCGATTGCAATTGGCGTATCGGCTCGGATGTGGGGACGGCGCGTGCCGTCCACGGCTTGGATGCAGCAGCAGCTTGCCAGCCCACGGCGCCCAGGCCGGCGAACAGCAACTGCCGCCGGGAGCAGCGCAGCAACTGCCTGCACACAGTCAGACCGCGCCGATGTATTCGCCCCGGGCCGGGTAGTTCTTGTCCAGCGCAAAGTCCAGTGCCGCCAGCAATTCGTCGAAGTGCGGCCGCGCGAAGGGCATGGTCTGCACGGCGCCGTAGTACAGCGTGCCGTCTGGCCGCACGATGAAGACACCGGGTTCCGAGAACAAGGGCGGCTCTTCGATGCCGATGGACGTGGTGCCGCGCGAGGTACTGATGTACAGGCCCCACGCGCGCGCCGCGGTCAGACTCAGGCTATAGGCCATGCGCAGCGCGGGGGCACGCAACTTGTCGGCCATGGCGTGCGCCCGGTCGCGGCTGTCGCTGGAGATGGCGACCACTTTCACACCCCTTTTCTCGAACTCGGACTGCAGCCGGCCTAGTTCCAGCAGGTACTTCAGGCAGATCGGGCAGTGCAGGCCGCGGTAGAAGACCAGCAGCGTGAAGTTCTGAGCTGCATCCTCACTCAGGGTGAAACTGCCGTGCTCCAGCGTTGGCAGTTGCAAGGGCGGCACATTTTGGCGTGGCATCAGTGGGGAGAGCAGCTGTGTGACGGGCATGGGATTTCTCCAGTTTCCAAGAATGACCGTACTTTAGCGGTGGAAATGAGACGATTGGCACCCTTTAGTCTTTGTTTGCATACACTGCGTCTCATGTCTGACCGGCTCTCTGCGTTGCTCCAGCGTTTCGAGTTGCGTGCCCACGTCTTTCACAGCGGCGCGCTGTGCAATTCGGCCCGCTTCGAGGGCCTCGCTGGCGCGGGCCACCTGCATCTGGTGCGACGCGGGCCCCTGGGCGTGACAGACCCGCAGGGGCAGCGCAGCACCGTCACGGAACCCAGCGTGTTGTTCCTCCCGCGCCCGGGTACCCATCAGCTTGACGGCGGCGACAGCCCGGGAGCCGATGTTGTCTGCGCAACGATCGACTTCGGTGCCCGCGACGAGAACCCTCTGCTGCGCGGACTGCCAGCGTTGCTGAACGTGCCCCTGGCGCAATTGCCGGGCCTTGATCTTGCCCAACAACTGTTGTTCAGCGAAGCGCAAGCCAGCCGCTGCGGGCACGGCGCGGTGGTAGACCGGCTGACCGAGGTACTGGTGATCCAGCTTTTGCGGCATGCCATTGCGCACAGCCTGGTGAACGTTGGCGTCATGGCCGGCCTGGCCGACGCGCGTCTGGCCAAGGCCATCAGTGCGCTGCATGCAAACCCGGCGCAAGCCTGGAGCCTGCACAGCATGGCCGCGTTGGCCGGAATGTCGCGCGCGCGGTTTGCAGCGCACTTCAGGCGCACGCTGGGCCAGCCACCCGGGGACTACCTCACCGGCTGGCGCGTTGGTCTGGCCTGCACGCTGCTGCGCAAGGGGCTGGCGGTGAAACACGTGGCCGCCGAGGTGGGTTATGCCAGCCCAGGCGCTTTCGGACGCGTGTTCATGCAGCGCGTCGGCGCCACGCCGTCCGAATGGCAGCGTGGCAATGTGGCTCAAGTTTGACAACGACCAGGAGACTGTGACATGCAACCCACCCCCACAACCCTCACATCGGTTACAGACCGGGCGCACCCCCTGATGCGCAGCGCCCGTATGGCCTTGGTCAGCTGCGTGCTGCTCATCAGCGCCTGCACCACCGTGTCGCCGCCGTCGACCCGAAGCTACGCGTCGCTGCCTGTGTTGAGCGGCTGGTTCGAGGGTGAAGAAGTGTTCTACATCACAACCGATGTGTCGCATGCCGATGTGGCCGAGGCCAAGGGCGCGAATTTCGCCCCACGCCTTGCCTACGCTTTGCCCGCCACCAGGCCGGTGCCCGGGCAGCCTTCGTCGCTCGACAAGGTCTACTCGGTGACCAACTTCCAGCAGGCCAGCATCTTCGCCTCGGCCCCGTTCCCGATGGGGTCGACGAGCCTGGACACCGCGTACAGCCCGCTGTGGCAAATGGTCAAGGTCACGTGGGTGGCTGGCCGGACGCCGCAGACCCTCAAATCCGAGGAAGCAGTGCTGGCGGCGGTAGACCGCGGCGCGGTGGTGCTGGAGTCGACCCGGGTGGTCTTGAACTGTCCCATCGTGCACCGGGGCGCCAAGGGGGCATTGCCCGGTGTGTCGCTGACAAACCCGCGGCCTTGAATACATCGGGCCGGCTCTGCTGTCCGACCCTGGGACAGCTTGGCGCTGCGGCTGCCAGAGCACAGCTGCACAGAAGCGGCCGTTGCGCCGGTTTTCGCCTAGCGCTTGAAACTAGGGATGGGTGGGCTTGGCCACACCTGGCTGCGGGCGCTGGAAAGGGGCGTATGGGCGCTCGAGTGGTACGAATGAGCGGGATTGCGAAGCCGACTGTCTTTTTCACGAGTGGGAGTGTGGCCGGTATTCAAGCTGCCCATACGCCTCGGCTGGCTGCCATGTTGCGACGTCTGAAAGAAACTAGCGACGCCCGTGGGATGAGTCTTCCAGGCTGGGGTTTGCATCCATTGCAACGGCGCGAACTCAAGGGCCTTTTTTCGGTGTGGGTCAGCGGCAACTGGCGCCTCACATTTGCGTTTGATGGAACCGATGCCGTCTTGGTGGATTACCTGGACTACCACTGAGCCACTGGAGAATCGACCATGGCACGTATGCATAACCCCCACACCCTGGGCTCAGCCTGCGTGACGACATGTTGCCTGCACCCGGGCTCAGCGTGACGCAGGCCGCACGTGGAGCGCAGCGGCGAGGCCTCTCTGTGGCTGGCTGAACAAAGCGCCTATGACGTGTGGCAGGCCGTGTGCAGTTCAAGACCGCACCGATGCATATGCAGCCTGCGCCAGCGGACCAGCCCCTGCAGGTGATTGCCGCTGGAGGTGGGGCCGGTTGCCCCGTATAGCCGCACCGGCCCGTCAGCGCGGCGCGAGCACCGCCAGCAGGCCGTAGGGCTGCCGTGTGCGGGTGTCCACCGGGAGGCGGGCACGGATGAAGTCGTCGTCGACCTCCAGGAATTTAATGCCCAGATGGGCCGCTACGGCGGTGCACAAAACGCTGCTTGCGTGAACCGGTTGCCCCAGGCAAGCCACCGCGCCCCCCCCGTGTGCCCCGGATCCGCCGCTACCAACAGTGGCTGGCGGCAACCAGGGGCCCGTACTTTCCCTGCTACGAGGACCTGTGGCGCTGGTCCACCACCCAACTGGATGTCCGCTGGCAGAGCATCTGGGACTACTTTGCACTGCAGTCGCCCACGCCGCCCAGTACCGTGCTGCCACCCAGCAGCATGCCCGGGGCCCGCTGGCTTACGGGGGCGCAGGTGAATTATGCGCAGCAGGTGTTCCGCCATGTCGCACGCGCGGATGCGGCCTGCATGCCGGCGCTGCTGTGCCACACCGAGAAGAGCCTGACCCCCGAGCGGCCGGAGCACACGACTTGGCCCGAGTTGCACCGCCGTGCCTCCTCGATGACGCTGGCGCTGCAGGGCATGGGCGTGCAGCCCGGCGACCGGGTCGCCGCCTACCTGCCCAATGGATGCGTTCCTTGCGCAATTACTTAGGGTCGGCTGCGTCAGTCTATCCAGGCAAATCGAAGGGCAGCAAACGCCCAACTCCCGCGACATGCAATCGTTGGGTCGGTCCAAGCGGTCGCACAAAAAACTGCATCAATTGATGCTACATTTGATGCCTGTCTCAGGAGCCAATATCGTGCGCACCACTATCAACATTGACGAGAAACTTCTGGCCAAGGTGACCAGGCTGACAGGTCCGATGGACCGTTCCACGATGATTCAAGAGGGGCTCAGGGCACTCATCCAACGCGAAAGCGCCAAGCGACTGGCCCGGCTCGGGGGCTCGCAGCCTGAATTGAAGGCCGCGCCGCGCCGTCGCCCAGAGACCGAATCTTGATCCTCGTCGACACATCTGTGTGGGTCGATCATCTGCGCCGCGCCGATGCCGAACTGGCCGACGCGCTGGAGCGCGGCGCGGTGGTGATGCATCCCTTCGTCGTCGGAGAACTCGCCTGCGGCAACCTGAATGATCGCGCAGCGATTTTGGAGTTGCTGCTGGATTTGCCGACGGCGGTAACCGCAGACAATGACGAGGTGCTCGGCTTCATCGAGCGCCACGGGCTGCACGGCAAAGGCATCGGATATGTCGAAGTGCACCTGCTGGCCTCTGTTGCCCTGACCGACGGCAGCAAGCTGTGGACCCAGGACAAGAGGTTACGCGCCGTGGCACAGGGTCTGGCGTTGGCCTACGAGGGCACCGGACCGCACTGAGCAGCGCCCTAGTGCGCAACTGCCGCGCCAGAGCCCACAGCGCCACCAAGTGCGACGGGTAGCGCACATAGAACCCAAGCCGACCGCGTGCCCCACGCAGCTTGATTTGCCCCGCCGCGAAGATGAGCGGCAGCGCGGCGAGTGCCCGCAGGTTCCGATTGATGACGTAGAGCGAGGCGAGGGCGCCGGCCCACAGTGCAAGTGTCACCCAGCTCGGCCAGCGACAGTGAGCCCAGGGCAGCAGTCAGGCCGCACGTGCTGGCCTCCAGAACTCGACGAATGCTCCGCCGCCGATGAACACCAGAACGCCAACGAAAGCCGCGCCGCGCCGCCGATCTCAATCAGCCACGCGCAAAGTGTGGCGACCTGAAGTGTCGCCATGATGTTGGAGGGGCACCATCTCCAACTGGTGGCGCCCCAGGCGCTCGAGCAGGCCACCGGTGAGTCGGAGCGCACCGCGACCGAGCCAGGCTGCGCGCATAGCCGGCCGGCGCGCATCAGCTGGACCCGGCTGCTCATGCGGGTGTTCAAGATCGACCTCGAGCACTGCCCGAACTGCGGCATGAAGAACGCGGTTTTGCCCGATGTCCAGGCAGTTTTGAGCTCAGGCGGCGGGGCTGCGGCTGCCCGGATTGCGATTCGCCAGCCCAAAACTCTTTAGCAGAACAGCCTTGAGCGGGCGAGTCTTTCCCAGTAGACCCGAAAACATGCCGTTCGAATCTCTTATTCCCTCTATGTTCGGGAACGGAGGTTCTCGGACAGGCACTAACGAGGCGCGGGCGGGGCCGTCTCCTACGCGGGCTTACGGCTTTGAGCCCATGCAGGTGAGGTGGATCCGGTGTCCAATTGACGCTGTTCGATCAATGTTCCTGCCGCTCTGCGGCACTCCGAAAGCCAGCATGAAACCCAATAACGCCGGTCCAGTCCAGAGCCATGAAACCCCGAAGCATCCAAGCCCACTGGGGAGTCAACAGGCGGTTGCGGAGAAGGACGCTAACAGTAAGGCCAGCGTCAAGTCGCGCATTGAGTCACAAAACTTGCCCGACAAGCCAGTTCTGCGTCGTCAGCACAATCCAAATAGCTCAGGCAGGAGTTAAAAATTCTTCCGTGCCAAACCAAAAAGCGTGGCTGTTCAGTCCCGTCGATAAGACTTTCGACAGCACGATGGGTTTGCTGGCAACGCAAGCGGGACAGTCACCCGGCCCTTTCGCGCCGCAGAGGCATAAGGCCGCGTTCAGCCCGCGCCAGCAGCAGATCGCACATTTATTCGCGCAGTCTGTTCACAGAACAGCTGATCGGACGGGTACGGGCAACTGACGCAACGTGCGATTGGAGCGACGATCACCGACTTGGCGGCAGCGCACCCGCAAGCCCGCTGATACATCGCCGCGACCTTTCGCCAATTGCGCTGCGCCGAATGTAATACATCACGACCGTTTAAAGCCTCCCCCTGTCTTCAAATCCAATTGCTTGCGCACATGCCCTTGACGGCGCGCCGCTCCAGTAAACGCCGATCGCCTGGACGCCACTTCAGCATTCACGCAACGAGTCGCCCCGTCCTGATTGCATCAGGCCTGTATGGGAGTAACTTTGCCAGGCTCACGCACGGGAATCGGGGGCTCAGTCGGTGGCTGTTCGATGATCTCGGGCGGCGCGCCGGGACCTGCAACGGGCGGCATCACGGGCGGTAGCATCTCAGGCGGAATCGGGCTGGCGGATTCTGGCGCGGTCGCGTGGGGCGCGGGGTGCATCCTCGTTCTCCGGTCAGTTTCGGCGCCGCCGCATCGGGCACCGGACCATGGCCCCAAGCAAGGCGCCTGCGGCAAAGACCAGCAACGCGGATTGGAAAGGTTTTTCGGCCATTCGCTGCGCAAGCTTGCCGGCAGAGGCCAGGCGGGTCACCGACGTATCCGCAATTCGCGGGGCGGACTGCAACCCCGAGTCAGGCATGCCCGCCACGGAAGCACGGTTGCCCAGAACCGCCTCTTCGGCAGACTGCAGCACGTCTTCTGTCAGCGTCCGGGGTGCTGCCCCGAGAGGAGGACGGTCAGTGTCGGAGGCAGGTTTGGTCATGGAGATTACTTCGGTTAAAAAAACGTGGTGAACGGAGAAGCCTTCATACCTTGGACAACTTGCTTGGCTGGTTCGCGGCAATGACGAGCTTGCCCACCTGGTTACAGGCCCGTTTTCAACCCCCCCAATTTAAATGCAGCGGCGGTTTTCCCGAGCGGGACAGCCGAGCGTGGTGGTGTAGGAGGAGGCCCTGCCCGCACCCGTCTGACAGTTCTTGCAGCCCCTCGTGATTGCCCTTACACGCGCTCCCCCGAGTGATCACGCGCCACCTGCGGAACAGACCGGCTTCAAGGCCGACGAAGCCAACAGGGCCGCGGTCAAGCTGATCCAGCGATTTGGGTCGGCGGCCAACTTCAACATACACCTGTACCGCCTGTTGCCAGACCGCGTGTACCGGCGCACCGACGGCGAGCCGGTGGTTGTCGAAGTACCGGCGCCGACCGACGAGGAGTTGCAGGCGCTGCTGCACAAGATCATCACGCGGCAGATGAAGCTGCTGACGCGTTGCGGCGTGCACTTACCGCATTGCTTTGGGCCCGCGCGCCGGGCAGCCCGCACAGTCCAAGGCGCTGCTGCTGTCGGTTCCGAATAACCAGCCGGGCGCCGCCAATGACATCGTCATTCTGAATGCCGGTGCGGCGTTGCACGCGGCCAACGCTGAACCGTGGTCGCCAGCAACTTCGAACTCGAGCGCATCCGGCTGGCTGCGGCGCGGGAGCTGCCGAGTGGCTGTTTTGAGGACTTCTCGCGCCTGAGCTGTAGGTTGTTGTATGGGCCGCAGTTCCAGTGGTTGCTGGTGGATGCGCCGCACGACGGTCCGCGCCGGCAGGTCATGGCGGCGCTGGAGACGGTGCTGCGCGCGGCCAGGATGACCTCCGTCCAGCGTACCCCTGAGCGACCGGATCGCAGACATTCCGGCACTCGAAAAGCGCCTTGTCGCCCACGCGCGCACCAGCGACGTGGTGCATGTTGTAGGTCGCCCGGGCTGGTTCGACCCGGCACGCTGGGACAGCTTCCATGTGCGCCGCGAGCGGCTGGCAGCCCGGGCGCGCGCCCGGCTGGTGTTCTGGCTCGACGCCGACGCGATAGCGCTGGCCTCTAGCGGCGCGCCGGATTTGCGGGCCTGTCGTGGAGGGTTGTACGCGTTTCGCGCCGCCCAGCCGAATGACGAGGTGCCTCCCGCCAATGCAATAACTCGCCTGGCTGCACAGCCAATAGGGCCGGACAGCCGCGGCATGGCCGGGCGCAGCCGCCGCATCGCCGAGATCCGCAGCTTCCTGGCGCAGCACCCCACGCCGCCGGATGACCTGCTGGCAGCCCCATTGGATGAGCTGGGGCGCTTGCTGCACGAGCTCGGCGAGCCGGACGCGGCATTGACGCACTGGCGGGAAGTCGAATTGCCATTCCATCGGCGTCGCAAGGACGAACGGGCCGCCGCCATCACCATGGTACAGATCGCCGACATCCTGCAAGCACGCGGCCAGCTCGACGAGGCCCTGCGCACCCGCCAGGAAGAACAGCTCCCGGTCTATGAGCGCCTGGGCGACGTGCGCTCCAAGGCTATTGTTGAGTGCAAAATTGCGTTTCAGACGTGGGACCGGTCGCTGGCGCACAGGCAGGAGGCCCAGGTGCAGCTCTGGCGCGCCCTGACTTCCCTTCGAAAGAAGGGCTTGCCGGAGGCCAAACAGCTGGCAAATGCGATGGAAGAGCGCGGTGTGCCACTGCCAACGGGCTGACAGGCGCCCTGGCCGTATTCAGGCGCTTACCACCGCCCCGGCGCGGGCGTCCAGGCCGACGTAGACCGTGTACCGCCTGGTGCAGCAGCACGCTCAGACCTTATTCGCTCAAACTGAGGCGGCCACTGGCGCTGGGCTGCCGCAATTCGTCAAAGACGAGTTCGATGTGTACGTCGAATGCGGCATCCTGGCGCACGGCTTCCTGCGCCTGCGCTGCGCCGATTGCGGGCACGACGAATTGGTCGCCTCCAGTTGTAAGCTACGCGAGTTCTGCCCCTGGTGCAGAGCGCGGCGCATGTCGCAGAGCGCCGCGCACCTGGTCGGGCATGTGATCCCGCGCGTGCCGGTGCGCCAGTGGGTGCTGTCACTGCCGATTCCACTGACCCTGCTGCTGGCCGCATCACCGGTGCTGGTAACGCCTGTGCTGCAGGTCGTGCACCGCGTGATCACGCGCCACCTGCTTGAGCAGACCGGCTTATCAGTTGGGCTCGGCTGCTCAAGCGCGTGTTCCAGATCGACCTCGAACACTGCCCGAACTGCGGTGGTGAGCTCAAGATCATTGCCGCCGTCCTGGAGGCACCCGTGATAGAGCGGATCCTCACGCACCTCGGACTGCAGGCCCGGGCACCGCCCCGGGTGGCGGCGCGAGGAGAGCTTCAGCAGGCGGCGTAAAGGCGGCCCGGTCCCCCGGGCTGCAGAGAGAGGCTGCGCCTGACTCGGGTCGAGGCCGGTGAGGGGCCACGAAGCGCGCGGGTTTACCCGATGTCCAGGCGATTTTCAGGTCCGGCCGCAGGGCCGCGGCTGCGCAGTGTGCGGCCGGCCGGGCCAACACCTCCCCAAAGAACTCCCCGGTGTACCACTCCGTGCGGGTGAGTCCGTCCCGGTGGGCATGAAAATATGGCGTTTGATTTTCCTATTCACACCTGCCGGTCATGGACCAGGTGATGCTGATGGGTGTCGTGAGTTTCTACGACGTCGCCAAGGCCGTCGTGGACGCACAGAACTTCGAGAACAAGATGCTCAAGGCGTATATCCGCGACTGGCCGGACGCCGACGGCATTCTTGGTACGCTATGAGCGCCGCCGGGCCGCTCCCAGGGCGCTCAGCGCCGCAGTCCGCAGGACGGAGGCTCGCCTGATGTCGGGAAATACTTTTGGCCAGCTGTTCGCGGTCACCAATTTCGGCGAATCCCACGGCCCGGCGATCGGTTGCGTGATCGACGGCTGCCAGCCCGGCATGCAGTTGAACGAGGCCGACATCCAGGGCGACCTGGACCGGCGTCGGCCCGGCACCTCGAAGTTCGTGATCCAGCGCAACGAGCCCGATACGGTCGAGATTCTCAGCGGCGTGTACGAAGGAAAGACTACCGGCACGCCGATCGCGTTGTTGATCCGCAACGCCGACCAGCGCAGCAAAGACTACGGCAACATCCTGCAGACCTTTCGTCCCGGCCACGCCGACTACGCCTATTTTCAGAAATACGGCATCCGCGATCCACGTGGTGGTGGCCGTTCATCAGCCCAGCTGACGGCGCCGATGGTGGCCGCCGGCGCAGTCGCCAAGAAATGGTTGCGCGAGAAATACGGCACCATGTTCCGGGGCTGAATGACGCAGATCGGCGAGCAGGCGATCGAATTTGAGAGCTGGGAGCACGTGCCGAACAATCCTTTTTTTGCGCCGGTTGTCGACGTGTCTGCGCTCGAAACCTATAGAGAGGCGCTGCGCAAGTCGGGCGACTCCTGCGGTGCGCGCATCCGCGTCACCGCCAGCGCTGTTCCGGTCGGGCTCGGCGAGCCGCTGTTCGACAAGATAGACGCCGACATCGCCTACGCGATGATGGGTATCAATGCCGTCAAGGGGGTCGAGATCGGCGCCGGCTTTGCCAGCGTGGCGCAGCGCGGAGCGACCCATGGCGATTCGCTGTCGCCGGACGGATTTCGTTCGAACAACGCCGGTGGCACACTGGGCGGCATCACGACCGGGCAGGACCTGGACGTGTCGATCGCGATCAAGCCGACCAGTTCCATCCTGTCGCCGCGCGAATCGATCGATGTCGCAGGCAACAGCACCGAGGTCATCAACAAAGGCCGGCACGATCCTTGTGTCGGCATCCGTACGACGCCGATCGCCGAGGCCATGCTGGCCCTTTGGGTGATGGATCACGCGCTGCGCCAGCGCGCCCAGTGTGGCGACGTGGTCGTGGCTCTGGCGCCGATTGCGGCGCAAGCCGATCCAGCCGCGCCGCCTGCGCGCGGATGAGCCCGCCAGCGGCAGCTCCGCAAGCGCGGCCGCTGTTGCCGTTCGCGGCCTTTTCGGCGAGTTACTACGCGCACATCGGGTTTTTCAATCCGTATTTTTCCCTGTGGCTCAAGGACCTGGGCATCGGTCTGCTGGCGATCTGCGGGGGCGGGGCCAGGCGCTGTACACCGTGATCGGTTATGGCGTGCCGGCGTGCTGGCCGGGCTGTTGGGGGGGTGCTGAGTGCGCGCTTCGGCCTATCCAGCGTGTTCTGGGCCTGCACTGTCACGGCTTTGGTGGCGGCGGCGTGTGCTCTGCGTGCACGTCGGCTGGGATGGGAGGCGGGTTTGCCACCTGCCGGCGGCGCCACGGGTTGAAGCCGCTCACCAGCACGGTGGCCGCCAACACCAGCAGGCCACCGGCGTAGGTGGCGCCGGAGAATTTTTCGTCCAGCAGCAAATGCCCCTAAATGATGCCGGACAGCGTGACCATGAACGTGGAACTCAGTGCCGCGACCGGGCTGACCTGCTGCACGATGCGCTTGTATTGCCAGTAGGCCAGGCCGGAGGTCAGGATGCCCATGGCTGCGACCGACGCGATGGCGCCAGGCGTGAAGTGCGCGTCTGGCAAGGTCCAGAGAGCGCCGGGAAGCAGCAGCACGGAGGCAATCAGGTGCAGCACTGCGGCGATGGCCAGCGGATCCATAGTCTTTGTCGCACGTTTGAGCAGCGCGGCCGTTGAGCCGGACAAGGCCGAACCGGTAATCGCCACCAGCGTGGCGACCAGCAACTCTGGCGTCAGGCGCATCGGTCCGAGTTGCACCATCAGTGCGACGCCGGAAAAACCCGCGACACAACCGAACACCTTGGCGCGTGTCAGCGTGTCCTCGCGCAGCCAGGCCGAAGCGAAGGTGCCGAACATGATCGAGGTGACGCTGAGCACCGCGCTGTAGCCCGCCGGCAGTTACAGGGATGACCACGCAAACAGGAAATGGGGTCCCGCGATGCCAAGCGCAGCAAGAACGGTGAGTGCCCGCCAGTGTTGCCAGGGCCAGTGCAGGCGCGTGAAGGCCATGAGGAGCGCCAGCGTTGCGGCGCCGAACCCGATCCGGCCGGCGGCGGTCAGGCTCGGGCCGAGCGCAGGAGTTGCCACTCGCGTGAAGAGGAAGGTCGCCCCCTACAGGATCGACAAGCCCGCCAGCTGGGCGAAATACTTGTTCTGCATGAGTTGTCGATTGCCATGCATCGCCTTGCGGCGCGAGCGGTCGCGCACCGGCGCAAGTGTTTCATGGCCGTCTTGTGCTGGACCAGGCTGCGGCAGCCGCCCAGGTACAGACTGCGGTCGACACGGTTCGCCCAGAAACAGCGCCGCCCACAACACGCCGAACGCCGTGATCATGAAGGTCGAGCTCAGCGCGAGCAAAGCGAGTTGGCCAACGGTGACAATGCCGCCATCACATCCCGATGCAGACGAACAAGGCCATGGAACACACCAGATTCGTTTTGGCCGGCCTGATGGGCTGGCCGGTTGCGCACTCGCGTTCTCCGAACATCCACAACCATTGGATCGCCGAGCATGGGTTGCGCGGCGCCTACGTGTTGTTGCCGGTCGATCCCGCCAAACTGGCGCAGGCTTTGCGTGCCTTGCCGGTGCTGGGTTTTGCCGGTTGCAACCTGACCATTCCGCACAAGGTGGCGGCCATGGCGCTGGTCAATAGCGTCGAGCTAGCGGCGCGCCGGACCGGCGCCATCAATACGGTCGTGGTCAATCCCGAGGGATCGTTGGCCGGCAGCAATACCGATGGTTTCGGCTACATCCAGAGCCTGTTGGCCGAAGTGCCCGACTGGCGTGCGGATGTCGGTCCGGTTGCCGTGATGGGCGCAGGTGAGGCCGCGCGGGCGGTGGTCGTCAGCCTGATCGAGCAGGGTGCGCCGGAGATCCAAGTGTGCAACCGCTCGCCAGGCAAGGCGCAGCAACTGGCGGCGGAAATCGGCGGGCCGGTGCACGCCGTGCCATGGCAAGAACGTTATGTCGCACTCGCAGGCGCCGCCTTGCTGGTCAACACCACCAGCCAGGGCATGAGCGGGCAGCCGCCGCCGAATCTGGCGCTCGATGGGCTGCCTGCAACCGCGCTGGTGTCGGACCTGGTCTATGTGCCGCAGGACACCCCGCTGCGCGCGGCCGCACGCGCCCGCGGCAACCGCTGCCTCGGCGGCCTGGGCATGCTGCTGCACCAGGCACGCCCGGGCTTCGCCGCCTGGTTCGGGCAAATGCCTACTGTCACGCCAGCATTGCGGGCGCTGGTCGAACGCAGCCTCTGATCCATCGCGACTGCCGGTCAAGGTAAAAAGCGAGCCTCAGGACCGGCCATAGTCGTCCTGCATGCGCACGATATCGTCTTCGCCCAGGTAGGTGCCGAACTGCACTTCGACGATCTCTACTGGGTCGGTGGTCAGGTTGGTGAGGCGGTGCACCGCGCCCAAGGGGATGTCGATATGTTCGCCCTGCGCCAGGTCCAACTCGCGACCGTTCACATGGACCCTCGCCGTGCCCAGCACCACCACCCAGTGCTCGGCGCGCTGGTAGTGTTTTTGCAAGCTGAGCCGCTGGCCCGGCAACACGCGGATACGCTTGACCTTGTTGCCCGGCACCTCGGACACCGTCTCGTACCAACCCCAGGGACGATCGGTGCGTTCAATCGTTTCGGTACGGCAGGTGCTGTGCATGCGGTTCTCCGGCGGCGTATCAGTGAAATATCTTCCCTTGGCCGAAACGTTCTGATCCCATCATGAACGGCAACGGCTAAGCGCCCAGGCGCTTCCCGCTCGCTGCATCAAAAAGATGCACCGAATCTACCCTGGGCTGCAGTTGTACGGTGCTACCCGGTGTCAGCGCAGCCCGTTCGCGCAACATACATACCAACCGCGTCCCGCCCAGTTGCACCGTCACCTGTGTTTCGGAACCCGTGGGCTCGACCAGCAGCACTTGCGCAGGGATACCGCTGTCGGTGGACAGGGCCAGATGCTCGGGCCGTACGCCATAAATCGCCGGCCCGTGGGGTAAGCGGTTTTCACTCTCCGGCAGCGGCAGCACGGCGCCAGCTGAAGTGGAAAACCCGTCCGCCGTAATGGTCCCCGCAATGAAATTCATCGATGGAGATCCGATAAACCCCGCCACAAACTGGTTGGCAGGGTGGTCGTACAACTCGAGCGGCGGGCCGGCCTGTTCGACGCGGCCGGCGTTGAGCACGACGACGGTATCGGCCATGGTCATCGCCTCCACCTGGTCGTGGGTGACGTATATCGTGGTGGTTTTCAGCTTCTGATGCAGGGTCTTGATCTCGCCGCGCATGACGATGCGCAGCTTGGCGTCCAGGTTGGACAACGGCTCGTCGAACAGAAACACCTGCGGGTCGCGCACGATGGCTCGGCCCATGGCCACGCGCTGGCGCTGGCCGCCGGAGAGCTGGCGCGGGTAGCGCTCCAGCAACTGGTCCAGGCCCAGGATGCCGGCCGCCCAGCGCACGCGCTCGGCCACCTGGGTCTTGGAGCCACCACGGTGCTCCAGCGAGAAGCCCATATTGGCCGCCACCGTCATGTGCGGGTACAGCGCGTAGTTCTGGAACACCATGGCGATATCGCGCTCCTTGGGGTCCAGGTCGGTCACCACGCGCCCACCGATGGAGATATCGCCGTGGGTGATGGCCTCCAGGCCCGCCACCATGCGCAGCAGTGTGGATTTTCCGCAGCCCGAGGGACCGACCAGTGCCACGAAGTCGCCGTCGCGGATGGTCAGGTCGATGCCGTGGATCACGTCCGTACGGCCATAACTCTTGCGGACGTTTGAGAGAAGGACTTCAGCCATGGATCAATTCTTGTTTGCGGTTCGCATGGCCCATCATTTGAGCCCGGTATGCGCCAGCCCCTCGACAAACTGCTTTTGCGCTACCACGAAGACGATCAATACCGGTAGCGCCGTTAGCGTGGCAGCGGCCAGCTGCACGTTCCACAGAGGCCCTCCATAGGCGTCGGTGAAATGGGTCAGCGCCTGTGGCAGCGTGAACATGTGGGCACTGGACAAAAAGACGATGGGCTCCAGGTAGAGGTTCCAGCTGTGCAGGAAGGTGAATATCGCCACCGAGGCCAGCGCAGGGCGGGCCAGCGGCAGCGCAATCTTGCGAAAGATGGTGAAACGCCCCAGACCGTCCACCCGCGCGGCCTCTTCCAGTTCCACGGGCAGCGCGATGAAGAACTGGCGCATCACGAAGGTGGCAAACACGCTGGGCGCGCCAAATATGGGGATCAGGATCAACGGCCAGTGCGTGTTGACCATGCCGAGGCGGCGGAACAGCTGGAACAGCGGCACGATGGTCACCTCGGCCGGTATGAGCAAGCCCAGCAGCACCACCATGAACAAGGCGTTCGCGCCAGGGAAGCGCACGCGCGCAAAGGCATAACCGGCCAGAGACGACACCGCCATGGTGCCCACGGTTACGAGGGCCGCGATGTAGGCCGAGTTCCAGTACTGCTGGCCGAACGGCTGCAGCTTGAACACCTGGGCGTAGGTGCTCCAGTCGGTGTGAGTCGGCAGCAGCTGCGGCGGAAAGGCGAAGATGTCGCTGGCCGGCTTGATGGACGAGGTCACCATCCACCAGGTGGGAAAGACGAAGGGAATCAGCAAAACGCACATGCCACCGTAAATCAGAAGCCGGGCGCGCGCAGCGGAGATTGCCCCCAGCCCAGCCGCGTCGCGTCTGGCCCTCCGTGGGGGTGCAAGAAAACTGGGAGCGGCCCGGCGTTTACTTTCAGCGTTCTTCATGGAACACCACCTTGCGGCGCAGCGACCACTGCGCAAAAGTCAGAACCAACACGATCACGAACAGCAATATGGCCAGGGTGGAGCCGTAGCCGAACATGTTGAACTGGAAGGTTTGCTGGTACAGGTAATACACGAGCACCGTGGTCGAGATACCGGGGCCGCCCTGTGTCAGCACGGCGATCTGCGCAAACACTTGCAGCGAGCCCACCACGGTGATGATGGATGTCAGCATGATGGTAGGGCTGATCAGCGGCAGCGTGATGCGGCGGAACTGCTTGAAACGCGGCACGCCGTCGATGCGCGCGGCCTCGTACAGTTCGCTTGGCACGCCCTGCAGCGCGGCCAGGAACAGCACCATGTTGAGCCCTACATTCTTGAACACCTGCACCACGATCACCGACGCCATGGCAGTGCCAGGCGAACGCAGCCAGTTGGGCCCATCGATGCCCAGGGCCAGCAGCGCGCCGTTGATGCCTCCGTTCTTCTGCAGCAGAAAGCCCCAGACGATGGTCCAGGCCACCAGCGACACCACTACGGGCGAGAAGAACAAGGTGCGGAACACCGCGATGCCGGCCAGCTTCTGGTTCAGCAACACCGCCAGCAGAAGCGCCAGGCTCAGGTTGAACACCACCAGCCCGACCGAGAACAGGGCCGACGCACCCAGCACACCGGACAGGTTGGGGTCTGCCAGCAATTGCTGGTAATTGCGCGCGCCGACAAAGTTGAAGGTGTTGGCCAGCACGTTCCACTCGTGCAGCGAGAACCAGGCTACCAGGACCAGCGGCAACAGCACGAAGGTGGCGATGCCGGCCAGTTGCGGCGCGACGAACAACCAGCCAGCCAACGCATCGCGCCGCGCGATGGTCCAGTAGGGCCGCTGGCGCGGTGCCGGCGTGGACGTAAGTGTGGTGCTGGCAGCGGCCACGGCTTGCTTCCCTGGGGCTCAGTTCTGCAGCAGCGGTGTGATCTGCGCGCAGATCGACTGCATCGCCGCCGGTATGTTGGCCTGCGGCGTCCACACCGTGTCCAGGCCCGCGCGCACGGTCTGCTGAATGCGTGCAAAGCCGCTGTGGCCAGGCATCACCTTGCCGGTGGCGATGCCGGACACCACCACCTTGTCGAGCTGGGTCGAACTCAGCAGCGCATTCGTCTTCTTGAGCACGTCGGCATTCAGCAGCGACTTGCGTGCCGAGGGGAAGAACTGTGTCAGCTTGGCCGAGTTGTCAGGGTTGGTCAGGAAGGCCACGAAAGCAGCTGCCTCGGTGGCGTTTTTGCCGGCGCTAAATACGCCTATGCCGGCCTGCCCGATCAACGCGTAGTCGCCGACCGGGCCCTTGGGCAGCGGCACCAGGTCCCAGGCAAAGGGCTTGTCCTTGGGCAGCAGCGACGCACGGCTGATCTGCGTGATGGTCATGGCGGCGTCACCGGCGAAGAAGTCCACACTCTGGCCCGGGCCAGGCATGGCCTTTTTGGTGAAAATGGCGTCGTGGATGAAGGACAAGGCGTCCACCATGGGCTTGTCGGTCAACGTGCAGCGTTTGCCGTCTGCGCTCCAGGGCGAGGCGCCCCAGCCGTTCCAGACCGAGGCCAGGTACTGCCAGTCCTGGTAGTTGAAGTCGCGCACGATCAGACCAGCCTTGCCCGACTTGGCCACGGCTTCGGAACTGGCGATGGCGTTGGCCCAGGTCCACTGGCCGGCGGCGATCAGTTCCTCGGGCGTCTTCGCGCCAGCCTTCTTGATCAGGTCGTTGTTGACGAACATCGCAAACGGCGAGGTCGAGAACGGGTAGGCGTAAAGCATGCCGTCCTTGGTCCAGCGCTCGGTGGCGCCGGCGCTGACCTCGGACAGGTTGTATCCCGGCGCGGCGGCCAGCGTACGGCCGAGCGGGAACAGGGCGCCGGAGTTGACGAAGTCCTGCGCCGTGGTCTCGAAAATCCAGGCCATGTCGGGTGCGTTTCCGCCCGCGATCTGCGTGGTCAGCGCTGTGGTGTAGGTCGGGAAGGGCAGGGACTCGAAAGCGACACTGACGTCGGGCTTGATGCGTTTGTAATCGTCGGCGATGCCATTGAATAGCTTGAGGTGTGCCTCGTTGGCACTCCAGATGGTCATGCGCAGCTTGGTCTGGGCCTGCGCGGGTGCGTGGGCAATCAGGCCCAGCGTGAGCGCAAGGCTTGCGAGCAGGCTGCGGATGAATGGTCGTCGTGGTGTGGTCATGGTTGCTCTCCTTCTCTTCGTGGGGTTGGTTGGTGGGTTGGTCGGTCGGTCAATATGCGCGTATGTCGGGCCAGCGGATTTCCACACCCGCACGTGCCAGCTGGGCCTGGAACGCCGCGAGTTGCGTGTCGTCCTGTTGCACCTGGTGTGGCGTGGCACCCGTGTTGAGGCAAAAGGCAGCCAGCATGCCGGCGACCTCGCCCACGTTCCACTCCACCGGGTGCAGCCGGTAGCAGCCGTTGGTGATATGGGTGGTGCCCATGTTCTTGCCGCCCGCCAGCAGGTTGCGCATGCGCCGGGGCAGCAGCGCGCCCAGCGGTATTTCGAAGGGGCAGGAGGGCACGTCAATGTAGTTGTCGCCGCCGGTGGTCGGGTGCAGGTCGATGCGGTACATGCCCACGCCCACGCTGTCACGGTAGTGCAGCGCTCCGTGGTCGCCGCGCACCACGTACGACAAGTCCTGCTCCACCACGCGTGTCACGGGCAGGATGCGCCGGCCTTCGCGGATATACGGTGCCATGGCCAGGCCGTGGCCCGTGCCGGTCACGTCGCCACGCAGGCGTAGTCCGCGGAAGCCCTGGCCGCCGTCTGCGCGCGGTGCCTCGGTCTGCAGCCAGTAGAAGACCGCATACGCCAGGTCGGCCGCAGCCTTCAGATGGTGCGCGCGCTCGGCCTGGGGCACGTCAATGATCGATCCGTCGAGGTAGTCGATCATCGGCCAGTTGGCCAGGCAGATGTCCGAGTGGTAAGCGCCGGGCACGAAGTTGCGCCGCGCCGCAATGCGCCGGAAAGTCCACAGGTTCATGTCGCCGCCGCCCTTGCGCTGGTCGGCGTCCACCAGCAGCGGGTCGTCGTCCGGGTTGGGGGTGAACGAGCGCTGCACGATCTCAAGCGTGCGCGGATGCGGCGCCTTGAAGCCCAGCATGGGCCCGCCCCAGAAATGCGGCTGGTAGTTGCGCCAGTAGTCGTAGTTGTGCGGTTTCTCGATGGTCTGGTCGCCATCCACGTAGTCCATGGCAAAACAGATCGACATGGCTTGCACATTCTCGGGGTTGGCCACCGACGGAGCACTCGGTTCGCCGGTGTCGGCCTGGCTTTCGAAGCCAATCCTGTATTCGGTGCCGGTCAGCGGCAGCAGGTCGCCCAGCTCGGTGGCGTCGACCACGTAGTTGGCGACAACCGTCACTTCGTCTGCGCTGTCGCGGTGGCGCAGCGTGACAGCGCGCACCGTGTCGCCCTGCGTGTCGGCAGCCACCGGGCGATACGGCTGCAGCACCGTCAGCTGGCCGCCCGCGCGCCACGGCAGCAACATGGCCTCGAGCACCGCGAGGCCGACGCGCGGCTCAGCGCAGATGCGGCTGACCCAGCCGCCACCGGGATTGAGGTCGCCCCAGGCGCGCGCACCTTCGGTCAGCGGGTAGTGGTCGCGGTAGAACTGGCGGATGCCGTTGCGCAGCGCACGGTAGGAGCGCGTCACGCCAAAACGCTCGACCCAGCTGTGTTCGTCGGGCGGCACGGCCTGGCTGGTGAGCTGGCCGCCGATCCAGTCGTACTCCTCGCTCATCACCACGCGGCGCCCGCCGCGCAGCGCGCCGAGCGCCGCAGCGATACCGCCCAGGCCGCCGCCGACTACCAGTACGTCGGTCTTCAACTCTTTCATGGTTTCTTTCTCGATAGGGGATGGGCTGCGCCGACCGGGCTTGGGCTTGCTCTGGCCGCGCGGGGCTTGCTGCGGGCGGCGGTCTTGGCTGGCCCCAGGGTCTCGCCCTGGATCGGCTCGCAGGGCAGCAGGATCTGCTGCACTTCTTCTTCCAGGCCCTCGATGCGGCGCACCAGCATGGCAGTGGCTTGGCGGCCCATCTCGGCGCGAGGGATGTCGTACGAGGCGAAACGCGTATTGCTACTCTCGGCACGTAGGTGCGAGCCCAACACCACCACCGACAGGTCGGCCGGAAAACGCAGGTTGCGCGCATGGGCCTTGCTCTCGAAACGTACTGCGTCCGCCAGCTCGTAGAAAAACACCGCTGTTGCGCCGTGCTCTAGAACCGAGTCCAGCAGCGCGGCCGCGGACTCCTGCGGCCGCGGCACGTGCAGGACCAGCCCCACGCCCTTGCCCATCGCGCCGGTAAACCCCTTCCAGCGGTCGGCAATGGATTCGGCCGGCCCAGCAGGCCCGATATAGGCCAGGCGCCGGTGGCCGAGCGCGCGCGCCTGTTCCACCATGCTGGCGGTGGCCCGCACGTAGTCGCCGCCCACGTACGGCACCGGACCGCCTGCGTCATCGCGCCGGCCGATGGCCACAAAGGGAAAGTCGCCTTTCACCAGCTGCTCCAGTTCGGCAGTGTCGAAGGCCTTGCCCAGCACAATGCAGCCGTCCGCTATGCGTAGACGATTGCCGTCCGCGAACAGCTTGCGCTGCTCGGCGCCGCCATTGCCAGTCAGCAGCAGCAGGTCGTAGTTGCGCGCCTGTGCTTCTTCCTCAATGCCGAACAGGAAAGGGGTGAAGAAATCGGCATGCGCGATCGGGAACGCGGGCTCATAGGTGAACACGCCCAGGATGCGGTTGAAGCCCTTGGCCATGCGCCGCGCGATCGGGTCGGCCACATAACCGGTCTCGCGTATTGCCTGCTGCACGCGTGCCCGCGTCTCGACCGGAATGCGTGCCCCTGTCTGCGCGCCGTTGAGCACCAGCGACACCGTGGCTTGGCTCACGCCGGCCAGTTTGGCGATGTCGTGCTGCGTCAGGCGCTTGTTTCCTTGCAAGAGTCGTCTCCTTGAGATCATACGTATTACTAATGCGTATTATCAACATCGGAAAACGCGTGTCAAGCGGGTTTCTGCAAGGTGGCCCACAGACGCCATGGCAATAGCTTGACAGTTGCAAGTTGTAGCGGACACACAACGGAACGCGCCGTCGAGGTAGGAATGGGAACCCCTTGCAATGGCGCGCAGCATACTGCGATAGAGAGAACCAATCTGTACCTGAACGGTGCGCAGTCGCGGGTAATTGGGCACATGATCCACCTTCGCCGAATCCTTTTTCCGTCGCTGCTGCTCGCCTGAACG
>Ga0209181_10003448_pt1 | contig 24388 bp, 24 predicted proteins | sample MAT05_FD_187208 | JGI IMG/M metagenome (GOLD analysis project Ga0209181, IMG submission 187208) | Freshwater microbial communities from Lake Fryxell liftoff mats and glacier meltwater in Antarctica - MAT-05 (SPAdes) (version 2) | ecosystem: Environmental > Aquatic > Freshwater > Ice > Liftoff...
TCTTTGGCCCTTTCAATTGCCGATGAAACCAGCAAATTACCTATCGATTGCTATTGGCTTTTGTAGATGACTTTTCAATTGCCACTGGCTTCTGCCCGGTAACCAATAAATTATCTTTCGAAGCAGTGAATTACTTCTCAATTGCCACTGGCTTCAGCCAGTGGATAAGAGAAAAGATTTTTTACTGGCTTTAGCCAAACAAAGCAAAAAAGACCAGGCAGTTTGGCTAAAGCCAATAAACTTTATACAAATATTTAATCCTCCGGCTAAAGCCGGAGGCAATTGAGAAATCAAAATAAATTTCCCTGACCTTCCCATGAAATATGAACGGATTGAAATTTTATTTATAAATTGCTATTGTATTTTCAATTACCACTGGCTTCAGCCAGTGGATGACAGAAAAATTTTAAATTGGCTTTAGCCAAACAGATGCCTTTTGTAAAAGTTTATATTCATTTTGTATGGAGCACTAAAAATAGGGTTCCGTTTCTTGATTCGTTAGAGTTAAGGCAAAAGCTATGGCAACATATCAAAACCAATGCTAAACAAAAAGGCATATTTATAGATTTCGTAAATGGCTATACAGATCATTGTCATTGTCTTGTTTCTTTTGGGATAGATCAAACTATACAGAAAGTAATGCAGCTAATAAAGGGCGAATCATCATTCTGGATAAACAAAGAAAAGCTTACCAGACAAAAGTTTGAATGGCAAGATGAATATTTCGCTGTTTCGGTTTCAGAATCAGTCCTTGAAAAGACAAGAAATTATATAAAAAACCAGGAAGAACATCACAAAACCAAAACTTTCCAGCAGGAATATGATGAGTTTATCAGCAAATATGGTTTTGAGAAATATTCTGATTGATTATTTTATTATTCCCTCATCTAAAAATTCCGTTAAGTCACTTTTTTCAATTGCCCCGGCCTTCAAGCCGGGAAAAAGAATAAATTATGTAAAAGGGCTTTAGCTAAAGGCGAAAAAAACAATAAAAAAAGGTATAGAAAACGAATAATCCGACAGAAAAAAACTATATACTTCCCAGCAGTCGTCTTCATTCCAAATGTGTGAAACCTCCAACTTTTTGCTGCAATTATGTAATGTTCATGTTGATGAATTAACAAACCTTTACTTGTTAGTAAATCTCACTAACACATAAACCAATCATCATGGACGCATTAGAAGAACAGGTTGACCTGAAAATAGCTGCTGAACCAGTAACAGCAACAGACAAAAGCAACAGAAGCCATAACCCAGGACTAAGAGCACTACTTTCGATAAAAAATTTTAGTGCCATACTGCTGCAGGATTATGCCCAACTGCTGGTGATTGAAAAGGATTTGGAAGGACAGCATAAAAACGGTTTGCTGATCATTGAAGAACATGCAGCGCCAGAAGCAGCAGATAAATTCAAGCTAACGGCTTCAGCAGTTACAAAGGCCCTTACCGGCATTAAAAACACGCTGAACAGCGCAAAAGACAATATCGAGAAAAAAGAGACCGCTGGTATTACTGAGCTTTGGCAGCAATTGGGTTTAAATGTAAAACAATTAAAGGCCGACGTTAAAAATTTAATAAGTACCGGATATAAACTATTACCCGAAACGCAGTTTACAAAATGGGAGTCGGCATTTGCTAAAGCTGAAGAACCAATGGTACAATCCCTGGTTGATCATGTTGATTCATGCAGGGTGCTGTTGCAAATGATTGAAAAATATTCCCCGGATGAACTGAACCAGATTACCAAGATAATTGCAGATCAGATTCCGCCGGATTTTACCTATGAAGAAGCTGTAGTGTACCAGCAGGATTATTACAAAGCTTTGGTGAATTTTAAAAAAGAATTTAAGGAAGAAAAGAATCTTTGGGATAAATTTCTTGATATACTAGCTGGTGGTACGCATCAGTCTCCATCAGAACGGGTTATGCTGGAAAGATGGATAGAAGGAGAAAAGGGAAATTTATAGAGAACCCACATTCTCAAAAGCCACAGCAATAAATTTTCGACTGATGCAGCACTTACTGTTTAAAAATGTAAAAACGTTTAATCTTTACAAATTAAAACCTCAATAACCTAAACAAAATATTTTTTTTCATTTTTTTAAACTTTTGACTATTTGTCTTGTTAGTATAAAAAACTAAAAAATAATTATGCAAAACAAATTCTTATCATTAGCGGCCATTGCTGGATTCAGCATAATGGCATTAACAGCCTGCGACAACGGCGAAACCAAAACAGCAGAAACACCAACTGTGGACACAGTAAAAGAAGTGATGGCACCACCTGCAGCACCAAAAGATGTTGTAGATGTAGCAATCGGTTCTGCCGATCATACCACATTGGTTGCAGCAGTAACCGCAGCAGGACTGGTTGAAACATTAAAAGGTGCAGGTCCTTTTACAATTTTTGCACCAACCAATGCAGCTTTTGCAGCATTGCCAGCAGGAACAGTTGACGGTTTATTAAAACCCGAAAGCAAAGATGCACTTACCAAAATACTAACTTACCATGTTGTAGCTGGTGCAGTAAAAGCAGCAGATTTAAAAGATGGTCAGAAAGTAAAAACATTACAAGGTGAAGAACTAACAGTTTCTATCAAGGATGGCAAAGTAAAGATAAACGGCGCTAATGTAACTGCTGCAGATCTTACAGGATCAAACGGTGTAGTGCATGTAATTGATGCGGTATTGATGCCGAAAAAATAAAGTAGTTTTTGTTTAATTTTAATATAAGGAAAAAGGAATCAGCGCTGCCGCTGGTTCCTTTTATTTTTTTAAACGTCGCCCTGGTTTTACTCACGAACCATTCTTCCACAAAGTCCCCTTCCATAACACTCCGCCTTCTCTGCCTTTATTGAGGCATGTATAAAAATCATGAACATTATTCTTCAGAATTTGTTATTATACAAATAGCGTATCATGACAAATGAGATGAAGAAAAATTTCGACAATCACAGTACCCTCACTTTAGATGCACTGGATCAATTAAAAGAAAAAGGATATCAGTACGTGCAGGTTCAGGGCTTCACCATGGATCATCACCCAGAGTATATTGAGCCTTACTACCTGATGTTGGTGCCGTTTAAATCCTTAAAAGAGAATATAGCTACCATGGATGTTTACGAAGAAATATCCGGTGAAACCATTATCAACTGGGCAAAACGAAGTGATGACGAAAGCCTGCACATTTTTCTGGCTAACGCCAGTTAATAAAGCAACGTCGCAAACATCACTCAATATATAAACTGTACGCGGTAACAAACTTATTTTTTCTTCCCTCACTCAAAACTTATCTTGCGTTCAATAATTTTTAAGTTTGAGTACAATACATATTTACACAGATGGTTCGTCTCGTGGCAACCCCGGCCCTGGTGGCTTTGGAGTTATATTGATGTATAATAATCATCGCAAAGAAATGTCGAAAGGCTTTCGCCGCACCACTAACAACCGCATGGAATTACTGGCCGTAATTACCGGTCTGGAAGCTATCACCAAAAAAGAATTACCGGTAATTGTTTTCTCCGATAGTCAGTATGTGGTGAGGGCCATTGAAGAAGGTTGGCTGAAGAACTGGATGAAAACAAATTTTAAAGGCGGTAAAAAAAATAAAGACCTCTGGACTCATTACTACCATCTTACCCAAAAAATGAATGTAAAATTAAAATGGGTAAAGGGCCATGCCGATAATCCCTTCAATAACCGCTGCGATGAACTGGCAACTTCAGCAGCCGATGGAAAAGACCTGGTTGCAGATGAAGGGTATGAAGAAGCACAGGCTTTATTATAAAAATCCATTTTCTTTTAGCTTCAGGGGAGCGGCATTTTAGTAGAAAGGTTTGTAATTTATGTAAACAAGCCCGATTGGGGCGGCATTTTAAAATATCGCCCTGCCCAAAGCGGGCTGCTGCAATTTTTGATTTGTTATTGCTATCAAAATAACAGCTCTACGAGGATAAATATTTGAGACTGCAGTAAAATTTTTGATTAAACATAATTACAAAAAAAACACCTGCCGTTCGACAGGTGGTTCTCAAAAAATATCTTTATAAATTAAGCAGCAACTTTTTTCTTGCTAAAGGCAAAACGATTTACTAAAAAATAAGTACCAAATAAAACAGTACTATAAGCCAGATCGGCAACCATACCGGTTTTTAAAAATGGCAGCCCGCCGGCTAAAGAAGCTATATATCCATTAAAATTCTGGCTGTAGGTATGATAAATTGGATTATCGAAAACAAAGAATGCCGAATTTGACAGGAAGAAAAATAACAGAGAAGAACCAATTGAATAACCTGCTACAGAAAGCACGTTGATCTTTTTCATGCTGAAAGCAATAACAGTTATTAAAGCAAGGATGCCGTAACCAACCAGTTGCCCCCAACCCCAAAAACCGGGCGCTATATTTAAAACTTCAAATAAAACATCGCTAAGGAACATAGATAGTAAGGGCAATGCAAAAGCCAGCCTTCGGTCTTTTATAACAGCACCTGCAAAAATGGCCATACCAATAATCGGACTGAAATTATGTGGGTATAAGATTACCCTGCTTAATGCTGCAATAACCACCAATAACACCGCAATAATTAATGTAGTTCTGTTTTGTTTGTTCATTTTAAGAATGCTTTCGGCAAAAATAAGCAATTATAGATTTTTAGCAGGCATTTTATAAAATCAGTTGTCCTCATAGTGTTAATTACCCGATTGCCTATCTTTGAAATATGGCAGAGCACAATCTTACAGGCAGTACCGGCGAAGCTTTGGCAGCAACATACCTGATAGAAAAAAAATACAATATCCTGCACCGCAACTGGCGGCACAGTCGCTGGGAGGTGGATATTATTGCTGAAAAAGACAGCATTCTGCATTTTGTGGAAGTAAAAACACGCCGGACCGGCAAATTTGGCCACCCCGAAGAAAATGTTGACAAGAAGAAGATTCAGAACCTTATGAATGCCGCAGAGGAATATATATACCAGCAACCACAATGGAAAAGAATTCAATTCGATATTCTTTCCATCACTATTTTAAAAGATGAACCGGTGGAGTATTTTTTGATTGAAGATGTGTATTTGTAATGGATAATTGATAATGAAATAATGGATAATTTTTTCAACGCAATCAGTTTACGCAATTGCAAGCTCTCAGAAGATTTATGAACTGCAATGAAATAAAGGCATTATCAATTATCCATTAGCTAATTATCCATTCATCAAATTATCCATTAAGCCTTCAAGGCTTCCTGCATTTTCTCAACCAGCTTGTATGTTGCGGGGCAATACTCAATATTCTGCTTGTGTACATGCATGTAATCAATCATCCTTTTTCTGGGCAGGTGCGGAAAGCCGGAACAATCAAGCGGGCGTATTTCGTAGATAGAACACTTATTATCGGTTAAATTTAAAAACTGGCAGGGTTGTTTTTTGTTTTGCCAGTCTTTTTCCTTTTTCTCATAAATCAACCACTGATCACTGAACTGCTGTGGCGTTTGCCCAAAATGAGTAGCAATTCTTTTTATATCAGCCTTGGTATATGTAGGTGTCATTGTCTTGCAGCAGTTGGCGCAGCTTAGGCAATCAATTTCTTTCCATACTTCAGGCTCAAGTGCTGCAGTTAATTTATCCAAACCACGTGGCTGATTTTTTAAAATTTTATTTAAAAAACTTTTAAATGCTTTTTTATTGTACCGGACTTTTTGTTTAAAAGAACGAAGATTAACTGGCTGCATATGGTATATTGATAACTATTAACGAAATTGAGGCTGCAAAATAGTGTTTAATTTAATTTAATCATCATTGTTACTATAAACCTGTTGCACAATCATGTGGGAACCCTATAAAAAAGGATTTAAAGCCTGGCTGCAATTAGAAAAATCGCTGGCCGAAAACTCTGTAGATGCTTACCTGCGTGATATTGAAAAGCTGACAGATTATTTACAGGCTACCAATAAAATGGTATCGCCCCAGGAACTGGAATTGAAAGACCTTGAAAAATTTGTTCAATGGATCAATGAACTTGGGATGACGGTTACCTCGCAGTCAAGGATTATATCGGGCCTGAGAAGTTTTTATGCTTACTGCTATATTGAGCAGATTGTAACAGTAAACCCTACAGCGCTTTTAGAAACTCCCAAACAAAAAAGAGCCTTGCCCGACACCTTAAGTTTTGAGGAAATTGAAAGCATAATTACACAGATAGACCTGAGTAAGCCGGAAGGCGGCCGCAACAAAGCCATGGTTGAAACCCTGTACAGTTGTGGATTGCGTGTTAGTGAGCTGGTGAACCTACGCATCAGTTGTCTGCACCTGGATATTGGTTTTGTAAGGGTGATTGGTAAGGGAGATAAAGAGCGGCTGGTGCCAATTGGCAGCGATGCTATCAAGTATATCAATATTTATAAAAACAACATCCGCATTCACATCAACATAAAATCCGGACAGGAAGATATTCTTTTTTTAAACCGCCGCGGCAGTAAACTTACCCGGGTGATGATCTTTATTATGCTGAAAGCGCTGGCAAAAAAAGCAGGCATTGAAAAAAACATTTCTCCACATACATTCCGTCATTCATTTGCTACACATTTAGTAGAAGGCGGCGCCGATTTAAGAGCCGTGCAGGAAATGCTCGGACATGAAAGTATTACCACCACCGAAATTTACACGCATTTAGACAGGGAGTATTTAAGAAATACCTTGCACCAGTTTCATCCGGCATTTAAATAGGTGTCAGGCCACTAAACCGTATTCAATTTTTAAATGCTGTTTGATATGTTAACACTGCAATAAAGAATGGGTGTGTAGTGGCCAGACACCTGAAGGCTTAGGTGTCAGGCCACTATGCAACGTTCAATTTTTATAATGCTGTTCTATATGCTAACACTTCAATAAAGAAAGGGTGTGCGTGGTGACCAGACACCTACTTTTTTTATGGTCAGACGAGGTCGTCAGACCAAAAAAAACCGGTCAGTTGCTCCTTTCAATTGTTTAAAAATTTAAGGAATCAAACTTGACCGGCGTAAACAACCATTTCTATTGTACTATAAAACTGCTTTTACTTACTAATTTATTTTTAGAATCAAATACCCGTAAATAATAAACCCCGCCGGCCCAACGGCTATCACTCATTAGCTTTTCTGTATGAATTTTAGAACTGGCATTAAATTTTTTATGCAAAAGAATTCTTCCTGAAGCTTCTGAAAACTGCAGGCTGTAGTTACCTGCCTGTTTCAATTGCATTGCAACAGAAAAACCAGTATTGCGTTGAACAGGATTGGGATATACTTTTATGGAATCGGTGAGCAAAGTTTTAACAGTAGCGATGGTATCGCCCAAAAAAGAACCTTCGTATATATTTGTGAAGCTGATGCCACCTGCCATTCTTCCCTTTATTCCAAATTCGGTAACAACAACTACATCTTTCAATTGTATTTCCTTTGATTTTCTGGTTGTAATTATCGCCGCTCCGTTTGAAGCTTCATTGCCAAACAATGCAACAGCTTCACTTTTCTCTAATCGTATAATATCTGAAATATCATAGGGGTTCAGATTATCTGCTTTTGCTTTTGTAGCGTTAACACCATCTATTACATAAAAAGAATCTGTATTTACAGCACCAATGCGTGTTTGTCCAAGTATACGAACCTCCATATCTCCTTTAATATTCTGTGCGGGGGGTATAGCTTTACGAGGTTTAGCACCAAAGCAACTTGCGCCCTGAGTAACAACAATAATTTGATTGCTATCTTTTTCCATTGTAATAGAAAAAGCAGTTTGATTTCCGGCAGTTATTTCTTTAGGCTTAAATCCAGCAGCAAAAATTTCAAGTACTGCTCCCGGCATTATTCTTACGGAATAGTTACCAGACGCATCAGCATTAACACCTCTGTTGGTTTCTTTTATTTTAATTGACGCAAAAGAAATGGGATTGCCATCTACATCATTTATTTTACCGGAAATTACACGGCTGTCGCTTTTTACCTCACCAACTTTACCCGCCAAAACATTGATATTACTTGATCTAATGGTATTAAGTTCAGCAATTGTTATTACTTGAGGACTTAGGTTGGTTGTCCTGGCTTTTCTCTGGGCACTTAATTGATTACTTTTCCCAAAAAACATAAAGAACATCACAATATAATTCCAGTACCAGAACAATCTTTTCTTTGGCTGTTCAGGGCGGCTGATGGCTCTGTCAAGCTGCTCGGGTAATGCCCTGCCGCAAACTTTTTCGTGGGGTAGGTTTGTAAAATAATTCAGCACTTGTATATCAGTCATGCTGCTAAAATCAATTACTTCCTTGGCACAGGCATTGCAAAAGCGGCCCTGTTCGGTTGGCGTCATCTGTTGCCAGTTTTCGTGGCATGGTTCGGGAATGGAGAGTTGGAGTTTCTGCATAATCAGTATTTAATTATACAGATGCAGTTTTAAAAAACATTACATAACAGCAACAGAAAAAGTTTTTGGAAACGAAAAAATGAGCGTTTTAATTATTTACTTTCTAAAGCAATATCGGGCTGGTTGAAATTTATTTTATTATTATTATCGGTATTGGTAACCTTTGTTCGGTAGTTTTTAAAAATACTGTGCCAGCGCAATTTAAGTACACCCAGCACTCCTTCTTTAATGATACCCTTATTCATTTTGCTGGCACCAAGTTCACGATCAATAAAAGTAATGGGAACTTCTACAATTTTAAAACCCAGTTTCCAGGCGGCAAATTTCATTTCTATTTGAAAAGCATAGCCCACAAATTCAATCCCATCAAGGTTTATAGCTTCCAGCACTTCTTTACGGTAACAAACAAAACCGGCAGTAGGATCTTTTACGGGCATCCACGTAATAATGCGGGTGTAAAGCGATGCGCCTTTTGAAAGTATGATGCGGTCTGCAGGCCAGTTGGCAACGGCCCCGCCTTTTACATAACGTGAACCCACTGCTACACTGGCTCCGTTTTTACAGGCAGCATATAATCTTTCCAGATCGTTTGGGTTGTGCGAAAAATCGGCATCCATTTCAAAAATAAACTGATAACCTTTTTCAATGGCCCATTTAAAACCATAAATGTACGCAGTACCCAAACCTAATTTTCCGGTGCGCTCTTCTAAAAATAGCTGCTCCGGATATTTTGGTAATAATGCTTTAATAATTTCTGCAGTGCCGTCGGGCGAGTTATCGTCAATAATAAGTACATGGTAGTGCTGCTGCAGACCAATTACCGCATCGATAATTTTTTCGATGTTCTCTTTTTCGTTGAAGGTTGGTATGATGACTAATTTTTCCAATATGCGTACAGGTGGCAAGCCCAAATTTACATTAAATACGGGAATGCCTTATCAACATATTTTCTACACCCGATATTTAATTATTTTTTAACAGGGTACTGTTTAGTATTTCGGTCAGTTTCTGCTTGGTATGCAAAGGAAAATCGCCACGCATCATCCAGTCGTAATATTGCGGCTCAGCCTTTAAAACATCCCTAACCGGCCTGCCCTTATGTTTTCCAAAATTAAATATTTCTACCCCTTTGTCATTAAAACCAAAGCGTCGTGCATAATCAACAATCTTATCTTCGCCAATAACACCTAAAATAGATTCAACCGAATCGCCCAGGTTTTTGTATCGGTCTAACTGTGCCATCAATACCTCAATGGTTGCATCCACATCTGCTTCTGCGCTGTGTGCATTAACCAACTCCTTTTGGCAAAAGAATTTATAGGCCGCTGTTAATGTGCGTGGCTCCATGGTATAAAAAATATGCTGCACATCAATCATTTTGCGGGTGCTTAAATCCACTTCCATTCCGGCCCGTAAAAACTCCTCCATTAATATCGGAATATCGAAACGGTTGCTGTTGTAACCGCCGAGGTCGCAATTTTCCATAAACATCTTTATTTCATTGCCTGCCTGTTTAAATGTTGGCGCATCCTTTATCATTTCATCGGTAATTCCATGTATATCGCTGGATTCTTTGGGGATGGGCATCTGCGGATTTATCAGTTTACGTTTTACCTGCCGACTTCCATCCGGCAAAATTTTAATAATGGCTATTTCCACAATACGGTCGCTTGAAAGGCTTACGCCGGTTGTTTCAAGATCGATAAAAGCAATGGGACGAGTTAAATTTAACATCTGGGATAGTATTGATTTTTAAATTAAAAGGTTGATTTTGAGATTAATTTTACTTTTTTTGGGCCATTTGGATGCACAATGTAATATAAATACTATTTCTCCGTTTAACTTTGATAAATTATCTTTGAAAGATTATTAGCAACACAAAGTTTTTAACCCCAAATGAACACGATGAAAAAAATATTTTTAATTGCTATTGTATTGATCGCAGCTACTGCAATTATGAGCAGTTGTACTTCAAGTCGAAAAGGAACCTGCCCTATGTCTGAAGGTATCATTCATTAATACCATACTATTTAATGAATTGGATTGATTTAAACAATATACAGCAGCTTGCAGATATTAAAGAGCTTTCTAAAAAAAGGCCACAGGTAATTTTCAAGCACAGCACCCGCTGTTCCATCAGCACTATGGCAAAAAGCCGTTTAGAAAGAAATGAACAACCTGAAACCGGTGATTTTTATTATCTTGATTTACTGAAACACAGATCAATATCTGATCAGGTTGCCGAAGATTTTGGGGTAGCCCACCAATCGCCGCAAATACTTTTAATTAAAAACACAGAATGTGTTTACGAAGAAAGCCACAGCGGCATACAGATGGATGACATTACTGAGCAAATTGCACTTAATTAATCAGCCCGCTTCCTTTTCAAAAACTTTACAGCCTCATACCAGATAACCGATACGAATCCGGTTGCAATACTGATAAGCAATTGCACAATATTCAGCCTTTCAAATTTAAATAAATTACTGAGGGGTGCTACAAACAACAGCAGCGCCATTAAAACTATTGTAATGAGAATTATGATTAACACCAGGTTATTCTTATACCTGCTGGTTGTTACAATAGAATAAAAGAAAGACCTATTTATCAACGTAAGGAATATATTGGCTGCAATAAGTGTGAGAAAAACCATTGTCCTGGTTATGTTTTCATTACTACCCTGCTGCACTGCATATTGATAAACAGCCAGTGTACCCAATGTAATTGCAAGCCCCTGAATGATACTGGTTGTAAGTTCACGTATATTAAAAAAGGTACTGCTGAAAGGTCTTGGTTTTTGCAACATGCTGTTTATCTCTATTGGCTCATTTTCGTAAATGATGGAGCAGGTAGGCCCCATAATCAGTTCCAGAAAAATAACATGTACTGGTGTAAAAATATTTGGATACAGCCAGCCCAAAGCCAATGGAATAAACACGGTTAAGATAATGGGGATGTGGATGGAAATTATATATTGTATGGCTTTTTTTAGATTGCTGTAAATCCTGCGGCCCATGGCAACAGCATCAACCATTTTTGCAAGGTCGTCATCGGTTATAATAATAGAAGAAGCCTCTTTAGCAATTTCTGTTCCCTTTTTTCCCATGGCAATTCCAATATGTGCCGATTTCAATGCAGGCCCGTCATTAACGCCATCACCCGTCATAGCCACCACTTCGCCATTTGCTTTTAAAGCTTCTATCACCCGCAGTTTTGCCTCGGGAAACATACGTGTAAAAATGTTGACTTTTTTTACTGCTTCTCTTAATTCAATATCCGACAGGGCATTCAACTCATCTCCATCCAGGCTTTTTTCTGCCCCTTTAAAATTTACCTGTGCCGCAATGTTTTTTGTAGTGGCCTTATTATCACCTGTAATTATTTTTACGGCAATACCGGCATTATTAAATGCTTCAAATACCGAAGACATATTTTTCTTGGGAGGATCGTAAAAAGCAACCAATCCCTTAAACTGAAAGTGAAAAGCCTGTTGTTCTGCCGGAAAATCATTATCACTATGTTTTGTTTCTGCAACTGCCAAAACCCGGTAACCATTTGCAGTCATTTCACTTAGTGCTTTTGCAATTATTGATTTTTCATCGGCAGTTAATTCAGATACCCTGATGATTGCTTCTGGTGCGCCTTTGGCAGCTATAATGCGGTTCCGGTTGGCATCTTCAAAAAGATGTGTCATCATAGGCGGCCTGCCACTGAGTGGATATTCATGAATCATTTTATAAGCCGGTCTTTCATCAGGGGCAAACAGTTCAGTATATTTAACGTGCAATGCCGCTTCCATGGGGTCAAATGCAATAGGCTCGCTTGCCCACATAGCTGTACGTATCAGTTCTTTTTCTGCATCGCCCAATGCACCCTGCGGATTAATTATACTTTTGGTTTTTAATGCAAATAATTTTACCAGCGACATTTTATTTTCTGTTATCGTGCCGGTTTTATCTACACAAATAACCGTTGCACTACCCAACGATTCCACAGTTTTTGTTTGCTTAACGATAATACCCAGTTTCATTAAACGCCATGCACCCAGGGCCATAAAAGTGGTAAAAGCTACAGGAATCTCTTCCGGTAAAATACTCATAGCCAGTGTGAGCGATTTTAACAGGCTATTCAACAGGTCTTTTGATTGAAAATAATTTATTACCCAAACAATTAAGAAAACAATAATGCCAACAATAGCCATCTTTTTTACAAAATTGCTGATCTGTTTTTGCAACGGAGTTTTCTCTTCAGCAATAGATTGAAGGCTCTTTCCTATTTTGCCCAGTTTAGTACTATTTCCAATTTGGGTTACTTTACAAATGGCCAATCCGCCGGCAACTGATGTTCCATGGTAAACCAATTTATCTTCACCCGTTGCAGATTTAAATACACTTAATGATTCGCCGGTAAGAATTGATTCATTTACTGAAAAGTCGTTAGACTGAACTATGACTGCATCGGCAGATATGGCCGTACCTTCTTCAACCATCAATAAATCATCAATAACAATATCGGCACTGTTAATCTCAATCGTTTTTCCATTGCGTATAACTTTAGAGTGTGGCTGCGTAAGTTTTTTAAGTGCAGCCAATGCATTGCGGCTCCTGGAATCCTGGTAGAGTGATATGGCTGATACCAACACAATAGCAGAAGCCATAAAAATACCATCCGTAATATTTCCTGTGATAAAATAAATGGTGCTGGCTGCTACCAACAGCAGCAACATGGGCTCTTTAATTACATCTTTTAATGCAGTAATAAACCCCGATTTTTTTTCAGTTGCCTGCTCATTAGAACCTTTAAGCTTCCGGGAAGCAACAACTTCATCATCTGTTAAACCATTCATTTGCTTGTTATCGGGGAGCATTTTTTAGTTTGTATGTTTTTAACTATAAATATACTTCAAATGCCTGTCTTTATTTTCGGTTCATAAAGCTGTTTTGTCGTATTTTTATCTATATCAGCGGTTAAACTATGGATACAGAAAAATTACGACAGGAGAAAGAAAAATTTGAAGCACTATTCCAATATGCCTCCATGGGTATTGTAGTTGCCAATGCTAAAGCAGAAATACTGTTGGTTAATAATTTTTTATTAAATCAGTTTGGGTACGGCAATCCTGATGAGATAGTTGGAAAACCGGTTGAGCAGTTGATTCCTATGCGTTATCATTCAAAACATGTTCTTCTGCGTGATCACTATATTGAAGATTCGCATCCGAGGCCGATGGGATTGGGTAAAGATTTATTTGCAATAAAAAAAGACGGCGCAGAGTTTCCGGTCGAAGTAAGTTTAAGCAGTTATGTAATGGGTAAAGAAATTTTTACCATTGCATTTGTGAATGATATAACCAAAAGAAAAGAATTTGAAAATGCCATCAACATTCAACGGGAACAACTGGAAGAAACCAACAAAAAAATTGAAGAGCTGAATAACGAGTTGGAAGGCAAAGTGGAATTAAGAACCAGGCAATTACAAGATACCCTGCAGCAGCTTGAATTATCCAGAGATGAATTAACCAGGGCGTTGAGTAAGGAAAAAGAACTGAGCGATTTAAAAAGCAGGTTTGTTTCCATGGCTTCGCATGAATTTCGTACGCCGCTGAGTACTATACTTTCCTCAGCATCGCTGGTTGCCAAGTATGTTGAAACAACTGAACAGGAGCAAAGAAACAAACATATTAACCGTATTAAATCTTCGGTAAATAATCTTACAGATTTACTGAACGAATTTTTATCAATTGGGAAAATTGAGGATGGTAAAATAAGTGCCAATAACCAGCATTTTAATTTAAAAGAACTTATTACTTCCCTTTGCAGCGAAATGGAAGCTATAGCGAAAAGCAAACAACAATTCAACTATTTTCATACGGGTAATGAAATAATTTTTTCTGATCCTTCACTTTTGCGAAATATAATTACCAATCTTTTATCCAATGCCATTAAATTTTCAGGCGAAGGAAGTGTGAATGAAGTTAACAGCCATGTATCAACTGACCGGATAATATTAACGGTAAAAGATAATGGCATGGGTATTTCTGCCGAAGACCAGCAGCATTTGTTTGAGCGTTTTTTCAGGGGTGCCAATGTTACCAACATACAGGGTACCGGCCTTGGCCTGCATATAGTTAGTAAATATATCGAAATATTAGACGGCGAGATTGCATTTGAAAGCGAACTGGAGCACGGTACGAAATTTACTATAACTTTAAAGCAGGAAATTACTGAAAATTGATTTCCGCCAGAAAAATATGAAACAATTATTACTGATAGAAGACAATAATGAAATCAGGGAAAATACTGCCGAAATTTTGGAATTGGCAGGGTACAAAGTAAGGACTGCTGAAAACGGCAAAATTGGCGTGGAACTTGCATTGGCCCAAAAGCCCGACCTGATTATCTGTGATATCATGATGCCTGTTCTGGACGGCTATGGCGTTTTACACCTGCTGAATAAAAACCCGGAGCTTACCGGCATCCCTTTCATTTTTTTAACAGCCAAAGCAGAAAGAAGCGATTTTAGAAAAGGGATGGAAATGGGTGCTGATGATTATATTACAAAGCCCTTTAACGATATAGAATTAATGAATGCCGTAGAAAGCAGATTAAAAAAAACGGAATTGCTTACTAAAAATTTTAATACCGATGCTGACGGTATGCAGCAAATGCTGAATGAATTTAAAGGAAGAGACCCGCTTAAAGACCTTGCTGCAGACAGAAATATAAACTATTACAAAAAGAAGCAACCTATTTATACAGAAGGAAACCATCCAAACCGGTTATACTACGTACAAAAAGGTAAAATAAAAACATGCAAAACAAATGATGCCGGTAAGGAATTAACCGTAGGGCTTTTTAATGAGGGCGACTTTTTTGGCTATAATGCTTTGCTGGAAGAAACAGTATATAAGGAAACTGCAGAAGCCATAGAAGACTGTGAAGTGGCCATTATCCCGAAGGAAGATTTTGAAAACCTGTTGCACAGCAGCAGGGAGGTTACCCATAAATTTATAAAACTCCTGGCCAAGAATATTACCGAAAAAGAAAATCAGCTTTTAGGGCTTGCCTATAACTCCCTGCGCAAAAGAGTAGCCGATGCACTGCTTACGTTACAGGCAAAATACAAGAATGAATCGCAGGATAAATTCTCTATTCATATAAGCCGGGAAGACCTTGCCAATATTGCAGGCACTGCTACTGAATCTCTCATCCGTACCCTCAGTGATTTTAAAAGTGAAAATCTGATTGAAATAAAAGATGGTAACATCATCATCAGCAATGAAAAAAAACTGGGGAATATGCTAAACTAAGTTTACAATGTAGTTGATACGTATTTATTAAATTCATTCTTCAGCTTATTGAAATCTTTTTCAAAATACTCCATTTCGTTCCTTAGTTTTTCCTGAAGCCTGATTAATTTATTATCGACAGTATTTTGCGAAGTGTCCTTTAAATTCAGTTCCTGCTTATTGATATCATGCCGCAACTCATCAATATATTCATCTTTTAAAATAAATTTATTCTGAAACTGTTCGGCTAACGCCAGAAAATTTTTATCCGTGCTGACATCAAGCACTTCAGAGAGGCGGTTTTTTAAAAAAGAATTTTCCTGTTTAAAAAAATCAAGCATCCGCACCCATGTTTTATTTTCATGGTGAAACTGATCGGGTTTAGATAATTTGACAGGTGCCATATAATACACGGTTCTATTCTATTGATTTATTAAACATGCTTACAGCAAACTTATATTTATTGCCGGGCAAGGGTAAGGATATTCATCATTTTAAAACCTGAGGTTCGTCAGGTTTAGTACAGCAGCCATGTACTTCCGTTTTTGCCGTATTCATTTTGGGGCTTACGTAAGGAATACCCAAACCCATACCACGCAAAATAAGCAGGCAAGCCATCAGCGTCATCATATACGGGTAAGCCCTGCGTATTTTTTGCCTGAATGAAACGCCAACATAATTTCCAAAAAAAGCAATGCTCCACATAATGGGCAATGTACCCAATCCAAAAGCTGCCATAAATAAAGCACTCTTCCATATATCACCGGCAGCTATAGCTCCCGCAACTGCCATGTACACAAGCCCGCATGGCAATAAACCATTCAGCAGGCCGATTACAAAAAGCGATGAGCTGTTTTTTTGTGTAAACAATTGCCCCAACTTCAACCTTATACGGGTGAAAAAGGTGGTAGTATAATTTGATGCAGTGCGCTGCATTTTATATTTTTTGGGAATTATTATAAAAAAAAGAATCAATACACCTGTGCCTATAGAAAGCCATTGCTGAAAATTAAATAAAGCGGCTGTTTGACCAATTAAACCAAATATCAACCCAAAGACAGTGTAGGTTACAATGCGGCCGGCATTATAAATGAACGCCCCGAAAAATTTGGCTGCAAAACTATCATTACTTATAGGAAGCGCCAGTGCCAGCGGCCCGCACATGCCTACACAGTGAAAGCTGCCCACAATACCAATAGTAAAAGCAACAAGAAACAACTGTAACATTTATATTATTATTTTCTTTTCAAAATAGTAAGTCACTCCCCCATCCTGCCAGCTTAAATGCAGTTCGTATAATCCCTTACTACCCGCCGGTATTTCTAATTGTAAAGGCTCATCCTGTAAAGTAAACCTCTTCCTAAGGTCTTTCTTTTCGTTTGAAGGGCAATAGAGTACTGCTTCTCCGGCAAGTTGCTTACCTGCAAAATCTTTTGGAAACTTTATAGATAATGTATTGTCCTTAATGGCATATTCAACCGGTGCCGACAATGCCGATAGCCGTTTAACCTCTTCAATTTTATCCTGGTATTTCAGTTCTTTGGCATAATAATCGGTTGTTACCAGATCGGAATTTTGCGTAGATGCCTTATATACCATAAACACAATCCCCAAAACAAAAACGATATATACAATCAATATTTTTTTTCCCCAGTTCATACTTAACAGTTTTAGTTATACACTTCGGGGCCAATAAATTTAGCCTTGATGGTTTTGATTTTTTTATCCCCTTGATAAAGGCTGATTTTTACCTCTGTCTTCCAGTTTTTTATATCCTTCTTATTTAATTTTACAAAAAACTGAAGGTGCGAATAATCCTCTTGTTTTACTTTCAATTCCCCGCTACCAACCAGTTCAATTTCACCGGGCAGGTTTTCCAGCTTAAGGCTAAAGTCAATATCCTTGTGTGTTTTATTGGCCAGTTTTAAATTGTACAGGTTGCTTAAACGCCCGTCTGGCAGTGTAGTAAAGGTCATGCCGGATGTACGCATTAAGGTTACATCCAGGTCGGTTCTGCTTGCCAGCAAAAACACCAGCAATGACAGCAACAACAGCAATACAGCAGAGTATGCTTTTATTCTCCTGTTCAATTTTAGTTTAACTCCATTGGTTATACTGTTTTCAGATGCATACCGGATAAGCCCTTTGGGTTTGTGAACCTTCTCCATAATATCATCACAGGCATCAATACAGGCTGTACAATTAACACACTCCAGTTGTGTACCATTTCGAATATCTATACCAGTAGGACAAACCCTTACGCATGCAAAGCAATCAATACAATCGCCCGGTTTGGTATAAGCTTCAAATTTTGCCGCAATACTTTTGCAGGCACCCTCTTCTTTACAGTCGGTGCATTTGCAATCATGATCATCAGCTTTTTTAAGCTTCCCTCTTGGCTCACCACGTTTATGATCGTAAGCCACAACAATAGAATTTTTATCAAGCAATACGCCCTGCAATCTGCCATAGGGGCAAACTACAATACAAACCTGCTCCCTGAACCACCAGTAAACAAAAAAGAAAACTGTTGTAAATATCAATAATGAAATCAACGTACCTGTGTGTGCCCCGGGATTTTTTATATCCGCAATCAACTCATCCATGCCTATTATATAAGCCAAAAAGAAATTGGCTATAAGAAATGAAATGGCGAAAAAAACAATGAACTTGACTGTTCTCTTTCTGATCTTCTCTGCATTCCAGGGCATATTCCTTAATAGCTTTTGCCTGGCAGAATCTCCATCAATCCAATATTCAATTTTACGAAAAACCATTTCCATGAAAATGGTTTGTGGGCATGCCCAGCCACAAAAAACCCGGCCAAATACAACCGTAAAGAGAATAATAAAAACTATGAAAGTAAGAAACCCGATAGCAAAAATAAAAAAATCCTGCGGCCAGAAAGTGATGCCGAAAAATATAAACTTACGCTCAAGGACATTGAACATGAATAACGGAGTACCATTCAGCTTAATAAATGGAAGCATAAAAAAAACTACCAGGTAACCTATACTGAACCAGGTTCGTAAGTTGTATAATTTACCCTTGGGCTTTTTAGGATTAATAAAATTCCGGTGGCCATCACTGCTAATGGTAGCAACAGAATCCCTGAAAGATTCTTGCTGAATTATGTCGGTAGTTTCTGTCATTTTTATTTTTTAGCAATAACCGAATCCGGCTTTGCAACCTTTACTGAATCTACGTTTACCGATTCATCTACATAAAACTCGCCCTGCTGTGCTTTTGGTGCAGCAGGCTTTGTGCCCCTGAGTGTTTTAATAAAACTGGAAAGATAACTGATCTCCTTTGGCGTAAACTGTCCACTCCAGGATTGCATGCCCTTATCGGGATAACCAACTTTTATGGTTTTATAAATATCATTTAGCGAACCCTTGTGAATCCAGTAATCATCAGTTAAATTAGGACCAACACTACCGCCTCCATCTTGTAAGTGGCAGGCAACACAGTTTGCAGCAAATAAAGCCTGGCCTGCTTTAATACCATCCGCATTAGCCATAGGCACATTGGTTTCATCAATTTTATCTTTATTCCCCGCCTCATATGCTTCCTTTGCAATTTTTGCTTTTTCCATTTCAGCACCGTATTCCTGCGTTGGATTTAAGCCAATACCCAATACATGAAAGTTGAGCAGGTAAACAAATGCAACTCCAATGGTAATATAAAAACCATACTTCCACCAGGGCGGTAGTGAATTATCCAGTTCCTTAATTCCGTCATAATCATGATCCAGTAAAATATCTGCTTCTTTTTCTACTGATACGGCTTTGGTAAATATTTTTTTATCAAGACCGCTCCACCAGGGTGCAAATTGTGATTTTGTTTTTACCGGCTTGGTTACTTCGGGCAGTAATTCTGTGTACATCCTGCGGATAGAGAATGCAAGAAAAAGAATTACCAACACTTCCATTCCCAGCACTGTTAAAAATGTATAGTAAGTTGTTGCCGATAATCCTCCGTAGTTGGGCACTTCTTTTACAGCTATAGTAGCAGCATCTTGTGCAAATGCTCCCTGGGATTGCAAGAAGCATCCTGCAAGTAAAACAACGCTCAACACATTTTTTGTCATTTTACTTTTATCAACCAGTTGCCTGCCCAGTGCCGTTAACACATGCCCCATGCCCCATATTACAAAAGCCAGCACCACAATCATTATTATCAACAGTGTTGCCAGTTGGTTATTGCCGCTGTGCACCTCCTGAGCTATTGCAGGAGCTTTTGTTTGGGCTGTTATGGCCAAAGCAGCAAAAAAAGAAAGTATGGTTAGTGCTGTTTTATATTTTACAGATTTTAAAAATGACATACTATATATTTTATAAAGTTGAGTTAGTTAATTCGTCTTTTTCCAACGGAAGATTGGATAAGGTTTCCACCCTTTCTTTTTTCATTCTTTTTACAAGTACCAGCAGTACAATAAAAAAGAGAAAAAAGATGAAAAGCGATATCAACGGATATATATCAACATGGTTGATGGTTTCGGCGTATTGTTTGATAAATTTAAACATGGCTTATTTATTAAAAGTTGGAGTTTTATTTGTGCTGATATCTTTTCCCAAACGCTGCATGTAAGCAATCAATGCAATTACCTCCCTGGTTGCTGGTACTTCAATTCCTTCAATTTTTAAATTGATTCTGATACCGTTGGCCTGTGTCATCAGATCCTGGTTGGCTATTTTTTCATACCCCTTATCATAAGGCACACCCAGCGAACGCATCGCATTTATTTTTGCCGCTGTTAATGATGTATCTATATTTTGATCAATTAAAAACGGGTAAGATGGCATGATTGAACCTTCACTCATGGAAGAAGGCTCCCTGAAATGGCGGAAATGCCAGCCATCAGATTTTTTCAGGTTGCCGGTTCCTTCTCTTGCCAGATCGGGCCCGGTGCGTTTACTGCCCCACTGAAAAGGTTTATCATAAATAAACTCGCCGGCTTTGGAATATTCGCCATAACGCTCTGTTTCGCTGCGGAAAGGCCTTATCATTTGTGAGTGGCAAACGTAACATCCTTCTCTTACATAAATATCCCGGCCCTGTAACTCAAGCGGAGTGTAAGGTTTAACGCTGCTGATGGTTGGCACGTTCGACTTTATCATGAAAGTTGGAACCATTTCTATCACTCCTCCTATCAGTATCACTACCAAACTGATAAGCATTAACTGAATTGGTTTTCTTTCTATAACTCTATGCCAATGCTCGCCGGTATGCTTAACATATTCTTTAACCAATGGTGCCGCTTCGGCTTCTTCGTTGGCAACCAGCTTGCCAGTTTTCACTGTTTTATAAATATTATAGAACATGATAAAAACGCCAATCAAATAAAGGGTTCCACCTAAAGAGCGCATGGCGTAAAACGGTTTCATGTAAGTAACCGTTTCTAAAAAAGTATATTTTAAATGCCCGGCTTCGGTAAACTGTTTCCACATCAGGCTTTGTTGTATACCTGCCCAATACATGGGTATGGCGTAAAATAAAATACCGAGTGTTGCCAGCCAGAAGTGGTTGCTGGCTAATTTTTTTGAATAGAGTTGGGTTTTAAAAATGCGTGGTATTAACCAGTACAAAACACCAAAGGTTAACATGCCGTTCCAGCCTAATGCGCCAACGTGCACGTGTGCTACAATCCAGTCGGTGTAATGCGCAACAGCACTCACACTTTTTAAAGAAAGCATAGGGCCTTCAAAAGTTGCCATACCATAAGCGGTAACAGCCACCACCATAAATTTCAAAATCACATCATCCCTCACCCTGTCCCAGGCACCACGTAAGGTTAGCAACCCGTTGATCATACCGCCCCAACTTGGAAAAATAAGCATGACCGAAAAGACAATACCCAGTGATTGTGCCCAGTTAGGTAATGCTGTATACAATAAATGGTGTGGACCCGCCCAGATGTATAAGAATATCAGCGACCAAAAGTGAATGATAGAAAGCCTGTAGGAATAAACGGGACGATTGGCCGCTTTAGGCAAAAAGTAATACATTAAACCCAGGTAAGGTGTAGTTAAAAAGAAGGCAACTGCATTGTGGCCATACCACCACTGCACCAATGCATCCTGTACACCTGAATACCAACTATAACTTTGCAGCCAGCTATAAGGCAACTGGCCCGAACGGACAATATGCAGCACAGCAACCGTAACAAATGTGGCTATGTAAAACCAGATGGCAACGTACAGATGTTTTTCTCTTCTTTTAATAATGGTACCAAACATATTCCATCCAAACACCACCCAGATGATGGTTATTGCAAGATCTATTGGCCATATCAACTCTGCATATTCTGCACCCTGTGTTAATCCAAGTGGCAGTGTAATAGCAGCCCCAACAATAATAAGCTGCCAGCCCCAAAAGTGTATATTACTTAACTTATCGCTGAACATTCTGGCTTTACACAAACGCTGTAACGAGTAATAAACACCCATAAAAATACCATTGCCCACAAAAGCAAAAATTACAGCATTGGTGTGCAGTGGCCTAAGCCTGCCAAAAGAGCCATACTGCGTTATATTCATTTGCGGAAACACGAGCTGCAAGGCTATCCATAAGCCAACCAGCATGCCAACAGCACCCCATAAGATGGTTGCATATGCAAAATTTTTTACTACCCTGTTATCGTAATAGAATTTTTCTACCTGCATGTTATTATTTGGTTTGAGTTATTGTTTCAGGAATTGTAGAAGAGGTGTTTTTCTTTACCTCATCATCAAATAACATCCGTATGGATGGGGTATAATCATCATCAAACTGGCCTTTATTAACGCTCCATAAAAAGGCTGCCAGAAAACCTCCGGCTATTAGAATGCTGATACCGATTAAAACGAATAGTGCGCTCAAAGGAGATGATTTAAAATGATTTTCAAAATTAACGGTAGCAGTAATTTTTAAGGCTGATGAGCATCAAATCAGAATATGATTTTGGTCATAACGGGGAATGAAGAATCGTTAAAGTCCTTTTTTACGGGCAACAAACGAAGAGCATAAGCTTACAAATAATACAATGCTGATACTGCTTGCTGGCATGAGTATAGCCGCCACCATGGGCGAAAGAATGCCCTGAACTGCAAAGGACAATCCAACTATGTTATATAAAATAGAAAGGATAAAGCTGGCCAGCACAATTTTTTTACCTGCTTTGGCAAAACTGATAAATCTATCCAGTAGAGAGACCCTACTGCCATCCAATATGGCATCGCTGGCTGGTGAAAATTGTGCTGAATTTTCACTAACCGCAATGCCAATATTGCTTTGCATTAAAGCCCCGGCATCGTTTAGCCCATCGCCAAGCATTAATACATTTTTACCGGCATGTTGCAGACGTTTAATAAAATCAAGTTTTTGTTGGGGAGATTGGTTAAAGCGCAGTTGAGTTTCCAGACTAAATATCTTTTCAAGATTTGCACGTTCCGAATCATTATCTCCTGATAAAACATACATTTCGGAACCTGTTTTCCTAATTGACCCAATCATTTCACTGATCCCGTCACGATAGTGATTTTCTACACTGAATTTACCAACATGTATATCATCCAGTATCACATGTACCGATGTTCCCGTGTCATGTGTTATTATCGTATTTGCTGTTTCAACAAAATTGGCCGATCCCATTTTTACACGCACTCCCCCTGCAAAAGCTTCCAGTCCTCTGCCAGTATATTCTTTAAACCGATTTACCGGTAATAATTTTTCCGGCACCTGTTTAAAAGAAGCAGCAATTATTTTACTGAGCGGGTGTGATGATTGCCTGGTTACAGATTTTATAATGGCACGGTACCGGTCCGAAAGCGGCAGCCCTTCATAATTAACTTCTGCAGTATGACTTAGCGTAATAGTTCCTGTCTTATCAAAAACAACAGCATTAATCTTTGCCAACGCTTCTATAACACCCGAATTTTTTAGATAGAGTTTATTACGGCCAAAAATGCGGAGCATATTACCATAAGTAAATGTAGCCGAAAGTAAAAGTGAACAGGGACAAGCGACAATTAAAACTGCTGTAACGGCAGGTAAAATTTTAGCCGTATCAATCAGCGACCAGAAAATTAATGTAGCCAGTGCGATAGATAATAAAGCAATCGTAAAGTACCTGCTCCAGGGATGAATAAAGGAGTTTTCTTCGTTCTTTCTGCTTACAAAAATATCATTGTTCCACAACTGGGTAATATAACTCTGCGATGCTTCTTTAATGATCTCCAGTTCAATAGCACTGCCAATTTGTTTACCACCTGCATAAATTAATTCGCCTGTTTTCTTTTCCACAGCCGCATTTTCGCCACTAACAAAACTGTAATCAATATTGGCTGTACCCTTCATCAGCACTGCATCTGCCGGAATCATTTCTTCGTTACGGATAAGGATACGGTCTGCTATTTTCAATTGCGTAACAGGAATATTTTTTTCAACGCCAGCTTCCATTACCGTAACTCCCAGCGGAAAATAAGAACGGTAATCCCGATCAAAAGAAAAAGAATCGTAGGTTTTGTTTTGAAACCAACGCCCTATCAGCATAAAGAAAACAATACCGGTACCCGAATCCAGGTAACCGGCTCCATGGCCACCCATGATCTCATAATAACTTCTTGCAAAAGTTACCACAATGGCCAGCGCAATGGGCGCATCAATATTCAGGTATTTTTGCCGCAGGCCTTTCCAGGCCGAGATAAAAATATCTGCAGCGCTGAAGAGC
>Ga0209181_10003451_pt1 | contig 24378 bp, 18 predicted proteins | sample MAT05_FD_187208 | JGI IMG/M metagenome (GOLD analysis project Ga0209181, IMG submission 187208) | Freshwater microbial communities from Lake Fryxell liftoff mats and glacier meltwater in Antarctica - MAT-05 (SPAdes) (version 2) | ecosystem: Environmental > Aquatic > Freshwater > Ice > Liftoff...
ATCGCCGAGGAGAACCAGACCGACGGCGGCGTACTCCTGTTCGGCGAATCGCTTCAATTCGGCCTCGGCGTCATCGCCGAGGAGAACCACCTTCTTCTTCCGGCCCAAAGCGGCAGCGTGCCCGCTTCAATTCGGCCTCGGCGTCATCGCCGAGGAGAACCTCGGCCGCCGAAAGCGGTATGAGACGCGGGGCTACGCTTCAATTCGGCCTCGGCGTCATCGCCGAGGAGAACGCCATGGGTCATAACGCCAGTGTGCGGAACGATCCCGCGGGCAATCTGCGAGCGGGGGCGGCAAATCCGTCCCGAACATACCCAGTTACATCTCTTCTCGGCTGTAGAGTCTGGTCCCTTGGGTACATGCGTCACGCGAGCGGGAAATCTCCGCAGTCTCCAGTCTAACCCTTGATGTGTCAAAGATCTTCCGGCCGGTCCGAGCCGACCCGGCGTTTCATCACACGCCTGCTCGATCCCGGTCACCCGAGTGCGACGGAGGGGGTCAGATTCGGGGTCTTCCCGATCAGAATACGTTGGCTGCGGAAAACGGCCGCCACGCCGTACCCCGCGAGTTTCACGGCGTCCGGGTCGTCAGCCAGAAGCGGCTTCAGCCCGAGGAGTGACCCGATCGCGTCCGAATCGAGCGGATTATCCCACAGGGGCCACGTCCACGTCGTGTCGTTGGCCCGGGTCCCACAGAACCCGCGGGTCTGGGCCTTGTCCCCGGCCGGGAACGACGGGAACAGCGGCCACGCCTCCATCGCCAGTCGGTTCGCCCCGAGCATCCCACCCTGCCGCTTCCGGGTCGGGTCGCCGTTCGGCTGGTGCCACTGGTAGGCGTGCCGGCGGTGCTCTGATGGCTCCCAGTGGAGCGACTGGTTGTCCAGCGCGTCGGCGAAGTCCCACGGGCGGAATAGGCACCTCGCCGGCCGATTAGATACTACCGAACACCGACCGCCGGGGACAGGTTGGAGTAGTCGCCGTTGGCGATCTTCTCGCATCGGAAGACCGCGAGGACACCCAACCCCGAGGTATCAGTGTCCCGCAACTCGGGGGTGGTCAGCACGCCGGAAGCGAGCAGCGAGCGGACGGGATCGATACCCAGCCGGGCACCCCATAAGGGCCAGGTGAGGAATGTCTGCCTCTCGGTCTGCGTTTCGGCGTTCTTCTCGCGGACGACGAACCCCGTCGTGGCGAGCCGGCCGCGCCGGGGGAACGAAGGAAAGAAAGGTAGTGCCTCGAACGCCAGCCGGTTCGCACCGAGCACCGACCCGGCCCGTCCGCGGGCCGGATCGCCACTCGGGTCGCGGGCTCGGAGGGCGTATCGTACGTCATCCTGCGGATCCCACCGAACGCCGAGCTTGTCTAGCGGGTCGTCGTACCGCCACGGGTCGAACAGCGCCTTCCGCACGTGCCCGAGCGTAGTCACGGCCACAATGTTGCGGACGATCTCCAGCAACCTCTGTCGGCCCGCGATCATGTAAAACGCCGTCGGCTTCGTCTTACCCGCATTCGGCCCGCCCTCGATCCGGACACCCGAGTCGGCGTAGGCGGTGAGGAAGTCCGAAAACTGGCGGTCTGGAAATCCTTCCGGCCGAGCCTCGTGTAGGAACCCCTCATACTCGCGGTACGGCACCTTCACGTCGTCCGCGAAGGTGATGGCCCGCCGATCAGGAGGGGACACCGCAAGGAGTCGGGCCGCGAACGCTCCGGGCTCGACCGGTTCGGGCAGGGTCAGCACCGGGCGCCAGCCGCCGTGTTGCTCCCAGTGCATCGTCGCGCCGGGGTACAGATCGTCCACCAATCGTAGCGTCCCGAGCGCGGCCAGGAAGCCGAGCGGGTTGGCGCCGTCGAGGCCGGACAGCACCAGCGCGTGCGCCGGTTGCGGCACCTGCGCGCGGGCGGGCGGCGGGGGAACGGCGGCCGGCAGCTCGCCCGGCGCCCACCCGTCCTCCTGCTCGGCCGCGCTCTGGGCGTGGTCGGCCAGGCGGAACACCGCCTCGCGGTACGCCGCACCCCACCACCCGTAGCCCCGCACCACCCGCCAGAACCGCCCCGGCAGCTCGGCGTTCCACGCCGCCACGTCCTGACGTGCGGGCGCCGGGTCGTTCTTGAACCACTCGCACCCCACCGTCCGCACGGCGTCGTCGGCGTCCTCGACGGGCGGGGCGAACGGGCGGGCGTAGCCGTGGTGGGTGGCGATCAGGTGGAGGAACAGGTCGTCGCGGCCGGCCAGCAGCGCCGCCGACAGCAACTCGTGCCGCGCACCCTTCGGGTAGCAGTGGCTCTCCCACGGGCGAGCGTCGAACGACCCCGACTTCGCCAGCGGGGGGCCGGCGGCGTACCCCTTGAGCAGCTTCTGGAAGCGGGCGTCCAACTTGCCGAGGTCGTGCCAGAACCCGGCCGCCTCGAACAACCCGGCCGGCAGCCCGCACGCCCCGGCGAACCGCTCCGCGTACCCCGCGACTCCGGTCGAGTGCGCGGCCAGGGTCACCTGCCGCTGACCCGGGGAGTACGACGACGCGGCATCGTCCAGGAACTCCGGGTCGAACTGCTTGAGGCGCCGCCGCCCGGTCACGACCCAGCCGCCGGTCGGGTGGGACGCCACCAGCCGGCGGGACTTGTCCTTGAGTACCGCGGCGGCCCGGCGGCGCCACTCCGGCGCGCCGGCCGCCCCGAGAGCCGCGATCGCGCCCGACAGCTTCACCTCGAAATCGTCATCGTCTTCGTTCAGCTCCCCCTTCGGCACCCGGAGCAGCGCCTTGTCGCGCGACCGCTGGAACGCCTCCTCGGCGTAGTCGTCGGGCGGCGCGGACGGGTTCGGGAAGTCGGCCAGCTCGGACACGCCGGGGGCGGAACACGGGACGACGAAGAGGTCGGCCGGGCGGATCTTCTCGCGGTCAGTCGGATCCGAGACGATCTCCGTGTCCTCGTCGCCGTCACCTTTCCAGCGGAGGGCGTGACGCGGCTCGGCCGGCGCCTCCGGTGCGTCTTCGTCGTCCGGTTCGTGATCCAGGTCGGTGGAGCGGTCCGAGATCGGCTCGCCGCCGAGCCAGCGGCGGAAGTCGCCGATCTTCACCGGCACCGCCTCGGACGACGACGGCGGGCACAGTGCCACCACAGCCGCCCACCGCTTCTCCCGTGCTGTCGCATCCTCACCAGGGATGTCCCTGATGTCGTCACGGAAGACGACCTGCACATCCGGCTGGCCGGGGTCTTTCGGGCCGTGCAGGAACGGCGCCGGGTCGGGGTCGGGCTCCGGCCGCGGGCTCGTCTGCACCCAGCAGTCGAGATGCACCGGGAACAGCACCGGGGCGTCCGACGACGGGGCGTTCAGCGGGGCGAGGTCTTCGCCTTTGGTCGCCTCGCGGACGGCAGCGACGCCGAAGTCGAACACGTCGTCGGTCGCCTTCCGCTTGAGCCACTGCCAGGTGTCGGGGAGGCTGTCGCCGTACACCGGGTCGGGGAATTTCTCGCTCCGCTCCGCCTGGTCGGCGCGGACCACGACCACCGCCGGCGCCTGCTCGCGGTTGGCGACGCGGTTCAGGCGGCCGAAGCGCTGGCGGAGGGCGTCGAGGCTGGCGCACTCGGTCACCAGCGCGTGGAAGTCGAAGTCGGCGCCGACTTCCAGGCACTGCGTGCCGATCACGAACTTCGGCGGGGTGCCGGTCGCGTTCGACAGCAGCGGCTTCAGCCTCTCGTCGAACGGCGTAGTTGTCCGGCACCAGCCCGCCGAGCGTGGTGCGTTCGACAGCAGCGGCTTCAGCCTCTCGTTGAACAGCCGGTCGCGGTCGAGCGGGCGCATCCGGCCGGTGAGGAGCACCACGTTCTCGGGGTCGGTCCGCAGCAACTCCTCGCGGAGGTCGCGGGCGGTGGCGACGCGGTTCACGATGATGCCGACGCACGTCGCGTCCGCCCCGAGCGCCCGGGCCTGCTTCGCCAACTCGGTAACCAGCACCCTCCGCCAGTTCTTGGAAGTCACCGCCGGCGTCACCACGAGCTTCGCCGGCTTCGCCGCCTTGATGCGCTTGCCGAGGACCGGGTGGTCGCGGTCCTCGTCGTTGTCGCGCTCGATCTGGCCCTCGGGCACGTCCCCGGTCGGCGTCGCGGTGACCGAGACGAAGTGGAACGGGGCCGGCGACTCGTTCCACGCGCGGTAGTGGCGGACGGCCTGCATCGTCTGGTCGAACGGCTTCGCACAGTGGGCCTCGTCCAGCAGGATGAGGGCGTCGTTGCCGACCAGGCCGGCGTGGACCGGCTTCATCCCGTCGGACACGCCGTAGCCGCGGAACAGCAGCCGGCTGCCGACCTGATCGACCGTGCTGGCGATGACCGTCGGCTGGAGCGGCGACCGCGCCCACGCCGTCTCCCGGTACATCCCGCCGCGCAGCGCGTACACGGCGAGCGGGCTCACCTCAAACCACTCGCGCTCGTCCGCCGCCAGCTTTTCGATCAGCTTCTGTCGTTTCCCCGCGTCCGGCTCGTCCTGGATCGCCCAGCGCTTGCGGAGGATGCGGAGTTGGTCGGCGGGGGCGAGCTTCGCCCAGCCCGGCCGGGCGATCTCGCGCAGCCGGTCGGCGACCGTGCGGACGATGCCCTCTTCGGCCCGGTCGAGCGTGCGCGCCAGCGCCTTCGCGTGCTCGAACGCCTGATCCACGACGATGCGCCGGTCCACGACGAAGAAGACGCGCCGGGCCGCGTCCTTCGCCCCGCACGCCAGCGCGAACAGGGCCACGTCGAGGCACGTCGTCTTGCCGGCGGCGGTCGGCAGGGCGATGGCGCGCGGCCAGTCGCCGGACCACACCCGCTCGGCCAGCCGCGCCTGCCACGGGAACGGAGACTTCTCCTTCGGCTCGTTCTCCGGCTGGTAGTCCGGTTCAACCTTCCGCCGCTCGGCCACCTCACGTTCGGCCGTTGCCAGCCCACACCGGCCGCACCCCGCGGCCCCAACGAGGATCCGCCGCTCGGCCACCTCACGTTCGGCCGTTGCCAGCGTCGCGGCCCGGTAGAACGCCTCGAACCCGTCCCGGAACTCGGCCGCGGTCGTGGGGATCATTCGCAACCCTCCGGGGTGGGGCGGCAGAAGCCGTAGCCGGCGTAGCGGCCGGCGCCGATCACGACCGGGCCGCGCACCTCGCGGTCGAACAGCAGTTGCGCGTGGATCAGCGGCCGCGGCGGGCGGCCCTGCCGCGGCTTCACGTGGAACGACCGGGCGTGCGGCACGCCGGCGAGCAGCGGCGCGAGCCCCGCCCGCACCGCCGCCGGTCGCGGGTAGCCGGCCTGCTCGCAGGCGTCGGCGATCACGTCTTCCGGGCTCAGCCCGCGGCGGGGGAACTGCGGCAGCATCACCGGCGTCACCGTCGTCCAGCACGCCGCCGGCTCGACCCAGGTGGACGGCCGCAGTGCCCGCCGCGGCGTCCGCTCGCCCTGCTCGTCGAGCTCCAGCACGAGCGTGCCGACGGCGTCCGGCCCGAGGTGCGGGTTCACCACGTCGGTGCGGAGGAACGGCACGCCTTCGGGCACGTCCTGCGGGTTCACGCCGTCGTGCCGACCGAGCAGCGCGAAGAGGTGCTCGGTGTGGGCGAAGTCGCGCGGGACGGCGACGGCGACGCCGAGGAGGTGCCCGTCGGCGTGCTCGGCCCCGACGAACCCGAGTGGCAGGTACGCCGGCCGCGCGTGCTTGCTCGGGGTGCCGTCGGCGGCGTGGCCGGTCAGCCACTCGGGGGCGTCCGGGCCGTGGCGGCGCATCAGCTCCTTGCGGACCGCCTCCGCGACGATCCCGCACGACTCCAGCCCGAACCGCCGGCCCGCCGCCCGGAACACGAACAGCCCGGGGTCGAACGGGCCTTCGAACACGTCCGCGGTCGGTTCCGCCGGCGGCGGCGCGTACCCCGTCCACTGCGCCGGCTGCGGCCGGAGCGTGACCGGCGCCCCGCCGGCGTAGCGCTCGGCGAGTGCGTCCTGCGCTTCCTTGAGCTCCTTCTTGAGCGCCGACTTCGCCTTCCGGTCCGTCTCCGCTGCGAACCGCTCGGCGAGCGTCTGCACCGCCGTGAACCGGGCGAAGTGGTCGTCGATCGCGGCGCGGTTGAACCGGCCTTCGAGGTACGCGAGTCGGCCCTTCCCGAAGGTGCGGACCCGGTGCTCGGCCCGACCCTTCGTGGGAACGTGAGTCGGCGGCGGCGCTTCGTCGGTCACCCACGCCCGCACCGGCGACGACGAGTGCCCGAGGTACGTCGCCAGCGCACACACGGCGTCGAGCGCCGGGCGGAGGTTGGCGGGCACGTCCACGTCCCAGATCAGGTGGAACGCCGGGGCGTCCGGCACGACCGCCGGGAACGACCGCCCGACCCGGTGGCGGCGGAGCGGGTAGTTCCCGACCGGCGGGCCGTTCGAGCGCGTCGGGTCGGCGTCGTCGTTCACCGGTACGAAGCTGGTGAACGTGACCCGCTTCGAGGTCGCGTCGGACACCGCGAGCGCGGGCGGCCCGAGGGCTTCGAGCCACTCCAGGGCGGCACGCTGGCCCGCGTCCTCGCCGGCCTCGCCCCACGCCGCGACCAGCGCCATGAACACCCGGTCCGGGTGCGGCGGCCACTCCGGCTCGTCGCGGTCGTCCCACCGCGTCATCACCGCCCGCCCCATCAGCAACTCGACGCCGAGTGCGAACATCAGGCGTCCCCCCCGGCCTCGGCCGCCGCCAGCTCCATGCTCTTCTTCACCAGCGTGACCAGGTCGGCCGACGGCGTCAGCACCACCTCGTCGGTCACCACCGGGAGCCCGGCCTTCTTCACCGCGGCGAGGGCTTCGCCGTACAGCTTGAGGGCGCCGTCGCGGTCCAGCGTGACCGGCGCGTCGGCCTCGCCGGGCTTGCCGAGGAGGTGCCAGACGATCGCGTCGGTGGCGCGGAGGACGCAGCGCGAGCGGAGGTCGTAGCCGGCCTCGACGGACAGTGTGGCCCCGAGCAGCCCGAGCGCCGCGAGGTAGGTCCGCGCGGCGGCGTCGGCCGCGGGGTCCGACTTTGTCGCGCCGGCGAGCGGGAAGCGGAGCCGCCGCAGCGCCGGGAGCGACAGCACGGTCGATTGCTCGGCGTAGTCGATCGTGAACCCGCCGTCCGAGATCGACGGCGTGACGTTCCCGTGGTTCGCCTCCGACGGCTTCCCGTCCTTGCCGAGCAGTTGCGCCTTGTCCTTCACCTTCACCGCGTTCTTCTCGTCGAGCGTCCACCCGTCCTTCGCCTGGTACAGCTTGCCGCTGCTGACGCGGATGTTGAGCGGGTCGATGCGGCTGCTCGTCTTCCGCCCGCCGACGGCGTTCACGCCGATGATCTCGCTGATGACGGCGCGGGCGAACTTGACGCCGAGCCCGCCGCGCGGGCCGGTGCTGTCCCACATGCCGAAGACGAGGCAGTGCGGGGCGTACTTGAGCAGCGGCGTGGCGTAGCCGGTGGTGAGCTGGTCGAGCTCCTTCCCCATCGGCGACTGACGGAACTTCGTACCGTCGGGGAGGTTGCTGTCGCGCAGGATGGCGTCGGCGACGCGGTGCGGCGCCTGAAGGCTCGTCACCTTCGGCACGCCGGGGTTCTGGACCGCGGTGAAGTCGGCGGTGACGACCGGCAGTTCGATGAGCCCGCCGTCCCAGGCGTCCTGGAGGGCGGCTTCCATCCGGTTGGCCTGCGACGGCACGGAGTCGAGCAGGACGCACGGCAGCCGCTGCCCGCCGATGATGCGATCCTCGGTGGCGTACTTGCCGCCCTCGTAGGTCGGCGGGAACACCTTCGGGCTGATCGGTTCCAGCTTGAGCGTCAGTCGGAACGCGGCGGCGCTGCCGGCGACGGCGGCGGCGAGCGTCTTGTAGTCCAGGGCGGGCGCGGGCATCGGGCGTCCTCGGGGAAAGGGGGCGGGAGTTACACGGCCTCGGCCGGCACGGCCGGGTCGCGGGGGTCGGGTTGCGGGTCGTCGAGTTCGCCGCGGCACGGCAGCTTACTCCGCTTCCGCAGTACCGTCAGCCGGTGGAGTAGGTCGCGCTCGGGCAACTCGCCGAGGGCGCGGCGCGCCTCCGCGAGGTACGCGGCCCGGAGCTCGGGGGTTTCGAGGATGTCGTCTACGGAACAGCCGTGATGCCGGAGGAGCTGGCCGTAGACCGCCGTAATCACCGCGTCCATGAGGTTCCTCCTGCCGCGCTCCCGGCGACGGACTTGGCGCGAATTGGACTCACCGTTACCGGAATCCCGGCAAGTCGCAGATCGCTCGTATCAGACGCACGGTAACGCGAGCGTACAAGATCCGTTGTCACGCTTCCACCACCAAATCCGACCGGCGCCGGCCGAACATCATTCCCGCCCTGGCGGCCGGGTTCGACGCGGCGGGCGATATTCCCGTGAATCGGTCGGTCGCCGAAGGGTGCCGATGCCGCGGCGTCGTTCTCACATACTTTCGTGCCGTTGACTCAATGCGTCCGGGGAACCCCTCCCCCCCTCCGCCGGACACAATGAACCCCGCCCGATTATCGCCGGAACGGGTGGGCGGTGGTGCCGCCGTCGGCGGGGGCGAGGCGGTAGCCGACCGGGAACTGGTCGGTGAACTCCTCCTGGTGCGACACGAGCACCACCCGTCGCAGCGAACTCGCCTGCTGGAGTCGCTTCAACTCGTCGGCCATCGTCCGCAGGCCGTCGCGGTCGAGGCTGCCGAACCCCTCGTCGATGATGACCGACTCCAGCGGCCGGGCGCGACCGCTGGCGAACCGGCCGACCGCCAGCGCGACCGACACGGCGACGCGGAACCGCTGACTGCCGGACAGGAACGCCACGCCGATCGGCTCGCCGCCGGCCCGGCGGACGCGCAAGTCGAACGCCTTCTTCGAGTCCTCGTCGGCCTCCTCCTCGAGCGCCAGGTCGCCGTCGGAGAGGTGTTGCAGCGTCTCGTTGGCGAACCCGAGGATCTGCTCCTCGGCGTCGCGGACGAGCTCGCGCTGGAGCCCGTTCGGGCCGACGAGGTCGTAGAGCTTCTTGTGGAGGCGGTGCTGCTCGGCGGCGGCGCGGTGGTCGCGGACGAGCCCGGCGAACTGCTCCTTCCGCTCGGCGAGCTTCACCCGCTGGTCGTCGGCGGCGCGGGCGGCAACGTCCGCCTGCTCGGCCGCCGACTGGGCCGCGGCGTGTCGCCCGGTGGCGTCGGCGACGGGGACGCGGGCCTCGGCGGGAACGCCTTCCGCCTCGCGGTCCACGCCGGCGAGTGCGGCTTCCCACTCGGCGCGGCGAGCTCCGTCGTGGGCGAGGGCGGCGAACTCGTCGGCCACGCCGGACGAGGCGAGGCGGGCGCGGTCGGCGGCGAGCGCGGCGACGGCTTCGGCCGTGAGGTTCGGGAGGCGGTCTTGCCACTCGGGGGTGAGCCGGTCGCGGGTGGCGGTCTCGTCGGCGCGGGCGGCGGCGAGGGCGGTGTCGGCGGTGCGGGCGGCGGTGTCGGCGGCGGCCGCGGCGGTGGCGTGCTCTTTCCTCGCCTTCTCGCAGCGGGCGGCATCGGCGGCGGCGGTGTCGGCGAGCGCCCCTTCGTCGCGGGCGCCGCGCTCCGCCGCGGCGCGCTCGTCCCGCTGAGTCGTGAGGCGGCCGCGAAGCTCGGCGGGGTCGGCGGTGATGCCGAGTGCCCGCAGGCCGCTCCGGCGGGCCTCGTGCTTGGTGGCGACGGTGTCACGGTCGTCCTTCGTGCGCGTCAACTCGGCCCGGGCGACCTTCGCCGCGGTCAGGCGCGCCGACGCTTCCGAAGCGGCGGTGTCAGCGGCGGTGAGGTCGGTTTCGGCGGACGCGAACTCGCCGGCGAGGCGGGCGCGCTCCTTCGCCGCGTGTGCTTCATCGACCGGCTGCAAGCAGTACGAACAGACCGACCCGACGCCCGAGAACCGCTTCTGGTCGGCGGTCACGCGCCCGACCGCGGCCTTCGCCAGCGTCTTCACCGTGCCGGCGTCGCGTTCGTCGCGCGCGGCGACTTGCTCGGCGGCGGTCGCGGCCTCGACGCGGGTGTCGAGGTCTGGCGGGAACTGCTGGAGCCGCGCGTCGAGTTCGGCGACCGCCTCGGCCTCGGTCAGGAACTTCTCGGCGCTCTCGATCTCGCCGGCCAGTTCCTTCGCGCGGGCCTGGTGCGCGGCGGCGGCGGTGCGGTAGGCCGCGGCCATTTCGCCGGCCTGGCCGACGGCGGAAGCGGCGGCGTCGCGGTCGGCCGTGCGGGCGGCGTGGGTCGCGTGCGCGGCCTCGGCCTCGGCCTCCAGACACGAAATCCGGGCCCGCGCCCCGACCAGCCTCTCCAGCACGGGGACGGCGGCGGTCAGGTCGTCGAGGGTGCGCTTGTCGTCGCGGATGCGGCGGCCGTTCTTGTGCCGCTCCTCGGCCTCGGCGAGCTTCTTCGCCAGGTCGGCCCGGCGCTTCTCGAACCCGTCCCACTGCTTCGCCTGCTCGACCGCGAGGAGGGCCGCGACCCGCGCGGCATGGGCCGCGGTGCGGGCGGCGGCGTGTTCGGCGGCGGCGGTCTCGGCGGCGGCGAGCTCCTCGTCGGTCACCGGGCTGGCCGCGTCCATCCGGCGCAGCAGCGCGTCGGCGTCCGCCCGCCTGGCCGCGCCGGCGGCCTGGACCCGGGTGGCGACCGCCTCGTAGTCCTCGAACCCGATGATCCCCTTGAGGACGGCGATGCGGTCGTCGCGGCTGGCGGCGAAGAGTTTGTCCGCCTCGCCCTGCTTCAGCAGCACCGAGTTCGTGAACGCCTCGTACCCGAGGCCGAGGGTGTCGGCCACCCACCCCTTGATGTCGTCGGCCGTGACCGCCCCGGCCGGGTCGTTCCCGCGGACGTGCGTCCAGTCCCCGCCCACCTGCTTCAGCAGGTACTGCGTGGTGCGGCCGCGGCGCGGGCGGGTGCGGCGGATGCGGTAATCGACCGCGTCGAACTCGAAGTCGAACTCGACCTCGAACCCGTTCGCCCCGTGGCGGACGAGCTGCTCGGCCTTCGCCACCCCGCCCCGGTGCTGGCCGTACAGGGCGTAGGTGATGGCGTCGAACACGGCCGACTTGCCGACCCCGTTCGGCCCGCACAGCACCCACAGGGGCTCGTCGGCCTCGAACTCGAACACCGCCCCGGGGTCGCCGAAGCTCAGGAAATTCTTGAGCGAGATCCGCTTCGGGGTCATGTGCCGGCCTCCGTCGTCAGAAACGTTTCGGTCAGGTCGAGGAGCGCGGCGCGGTCGGGGTCGGTGGCGAGTTCGCGGTCCAGGTGCGCCCGCACCTCGGCGCGGTAGTCGGCGTGGGCGCCGGCGGGGCGGCCGGTCGCGCCGGCGGCGGCGGACTTCGCCCACACGATCTCGGTGTGCCGCGGGAACGCGGCGCGGACGGCCCGGATGATCTCGTCGCGCGTCGGCCCGCCGGGCACGTATGTGGCGGTGACGTGGACGAGCGCCGCCGCCGGCTCCGGCACCAACTCCTTCAGCTGCGGCAACTCGGCGGCGGGGTCGGCGATGACCACGCGGTGCATCGGCGTCGCCGGGAGCGGCAGCACCGTCGGCTCGCCGACCAGCCCGCCCGCGCCGAGCTCGACCAGGACCACGCCCTTCTCCTCGTCGCGCTCGTCGAACGCCATCCGGTCGAGGCTGCCGGAGTAGCGGACGTGCGGCAGGCCGGGGAGCGCCTGCGGCTTGTGGATGTGGCCGAGGGCGACGTACTGCACCCGGTTGAGTTCGAGGTGCCCGGTGTCGAAGATCACGTCGTCCCGCTCGGTCACCTTGAACAGCGTGTGCGACATCCCGGCGCCGGCCAGGTGGAGGTGCCCGACCAGCACCGTCGGGAGCTTCGGGTCGAGGCTGTCCGTCGCCCCCTTCAGCCAGTCCACGACGCGGGTGTTGAGCGTGCGGTTCTCGTCGTCCTTGCTGACGAACTGGTCGGTGGGGAGGCCGTAGCGCACGGTCGTCGGGTACGGCACGAGAAGGAACTGCACCCCGCCGAGGGTCGTCGCGAGCGGCCGGTTGAGGAGGTACGCCCGGCCCGGCTGGAGCTCCTTCCCGGCGGCCGGGGTGGCGAGCCGCATCCCCTGGCGGACGAGCTCGATCCGCGACTCGCGGTCGTGGTTCCCGGTCACCGCCAGGATCGTCCCGCCGCGGGCGAAGAAGGCCGCGAACTCGCGGTTCAGATGCTCCAGGGCGGCGGTCATGTCGTCGAGCTGGGCCTGCTCGGAAAACAGGTCGCCGGCGACGACGAGCACGTCGGCCGCGTGCTCGGCGCACAGCGCGGCGACCCGCTCGACGCGGGCGCGGAGGTCGGGCGTGCGGTTCACCCGGCCGAGCCGGTCGCACAGGTGCCAGTCGGCGGTGTGGATGAGGCGCACGGGGGGTGACTCCGCAAGGCCGCGAGCGGCGTGAGCGACACGGGAAGGGTTGGCACGAACGGCCGGCGGCGTTACGCGAATTCCGGCTCGACCTGCGGCTTGTTGGCCGGCGGGGCGGCGCCGGCCGGGGCGAACGGGTCGGCGGCGTCTTCCTTCTTCAGCGCCCACGGCGGGTACGGGATGCGGGCGAGCATCGGGGCGCGGAAGCTCGGCAGCACGAGGAGCTTCTCGTCGGCCTGGAGCTGGCCGGCCTGGGTGCGGTCGGCCGGGGGGAGGAACTTCCACACCTCGGCGGTCAGTTCGAGCGACCCGCTCCGGCCGACGGCCCGGACGCCGGCGTTCTCGATCACCCGCGGCGACACGAGGCTCGCCTGCTGCTGCGCCCCGAGCAGGATCACGCCCTGCGACCGCATCTCGGCGGCCACCTCCTCGACCTTCTTCGTGATCGGGTCGGTGCCGCCCTTCGGGGCGAACCGGTTCAGCTCGTCGAGCGTGACGACGTACCGCAGCCCGTCCACCGACGCCGTCCCCGAGCGGTTGCGGATCATCTGCTCCAGCACGGCCGCGACCACGAACCGCTGGAGCGACGGCGTCCGCCGGATGGCGAACAGGTCGATCACGATCGGCCCGGGGGTGCCGGCCTTCGGCACGACCAGCGGGTTCCCCTTCGGCTGGTCCTTCCGCAGGACGCCGTCGCCCTCGTTGACGATGAACTTGAGCCGGCGGAGCAGCTTCCCGCGAGTTCCGGGGGCGGAGTCGGGGAACTTGTCGCCGTTGTCGCGGAACCAGTCCACCAGCTTCTCGAACGTCGCCGTGTTGCCGCCGTTCGTGTTGAGCGAGCCGGTGTGCCGGTCGGTCAGTCGGTCTTCCAGGTCGCCGGCGAGGCCGCCGAAGTTGGCGTCGTACAGATCCTCGTCGGCGAACAGGAAGCGGAACAGGCCGTGCTCGATCACGTCGGCCAGCGCCCAGCTGTACGGCTGGACCTTGCGTCCCACGTCGGCCGCGTTCGTCTGCCCCTTCAACTGCGGGGCGTAGAACTTCACGTCGCGGAACGGGGTCGGGCTGTCAGTCTTCAGGTAGTCCTTCCACTCGGGCAGTGCCTGCTCCTTCCGCTTCTGCCAGCCCTTCCCCCAGTGGTCGATGAAGAACAGGTCGTAGTTCTTGACGTTGAAGACGACCGGCACGATCTGGAGGCGGTCCTTGGCGTTCATGCCGAGCGTCGCGGCCTGCCGGTCGGCCTCGGCGAGGAGCAGCGAGTTGACGTGCAGGAGGAAGCTCGTCTTCGCCCCGAGCCCGGCGATGCCGTTCACGTTCAGGTGCCCGCCGTTCTCGCCGAGGAGGTAGTCGAGATCGATCGCCGCCGGGCCGGCGTAGGCCGTGCCGCCGTTCTTGAGCAACCCCACGTCGAGCCGCTGCCCCATCTCGGCGTACCCGTACCCGTCGCCGGCCTCCTTCGCCCCGGCCAGCGCCACCTCACTCTCCTCGGTCGGCGGCGTGTGGGCGACCGGGTCGGTCCGCAGGATCGTCGCCTCGGCGTAGGTCACGCCCTCGCTGTCGAACGGCGGCCGCTCGGCGGTCTTGCCGTCGAAGCGGGCCGCCTCCTCGTGAACGTCCTTCTGGCGGCTGCGGCGGTAGACCTCCTTCACGATCCCGACGAACCCGACCGGGCGGTCGGCGATCGTACTGGTCGTGGTGACGATCTGCGTCCGCTCGACCGTCCGCGACTTGTCGACCCAGAAGTAGAAGGTGCCGCTCGTCGATTCGTGTCCGGGCGGTGCGGCGACGCGGCCGAGCGGGGCGGGCGTGTTCCCCGGAACGACTTCGCTCACGTCTCGGTCCTCCGGAACAACCCCGCCTGCCGGTACAGCCGGTTGACCAGCACCGGGAGCGGGGTGAACAGCGGCTTCAGCGCGTCCTCGGCCCGGACGATCGGGTCGAGCGAGACCGGCATCCGGGCGTAGCTGTCGGTCCGGCAGCGGGCGTCCACCAGCCACCGCGACAGGCGGCTGACGAACCCGCTGGGGTCGGGGTGCTGCTTCAGTTGCACCCACGGCACGTCCACGCGGACGACGCCCCAGTTCGGCGCCAGGTGCGGGCCGCCGGCCAGCCGCAGATACCAGCTCGCGATGGGCACGTCGGACTCGCGGGCGTCCTTGAAGTACGGCGTGCGGCGGCCCGGCGGCAGGTCGTTGACCGTCCGCCAGCCGAGCGGGTGGAGGGCGGCCGGGGTCGGCGACTTGACGAGCCCGACGAGGAGCGGGCGCTTCGCGGCCGCCCTCGCCCCGATCCGCCCGCCGAGCTGGCCGTCCACGAGCGTCGGCACGTCCGGCGCCGCGTCGAGGGCGATCCGCTCCAGGCTCAGCATCTCCTGCTGGCAGCGGTTCCGCGCCTGGTTTCGCATGACCTCGTAGTCGAAGAAGCTGTACTTCTCCGGGTCCGGCATCCGCGCCGGGACGACCCGCAGTCGCAGCCCCGGGTGGTTGGCGAGCGCGGCGGCGAACGCCTCGACTTCCTCCCACGGGAACGGGTCGGCGACGAACCCGAGCACCCGCTCGACGGCCCGGAACTCGCGGTCGAAGGTGCGTCCGTTCAGCCGCAACGCCACGGCGCCGACCTCGGCCAGAACGAGGGGGATTGGGTAGCCCTGCGGGGACCGCAGGCACAGCACCGGGCGGCCCGCGTGACAGCCGTCGATGAACCGCTCGGGGTACTCGCCCGCCTTCGCCGGCGCCTCGCCGAGTACGATGGATTTCCAGTCGTCCGGGTCGAGTTCGACGGAAAAGTCGAGCGTGCCGGCCGGCGGGGCGTCGATGGGGTCGGCCTCGGGGCGGGGCGGGGTGTCGCCGACCGCGGTGGCGGCGTGGGCGCGGAGGAACCGGGCGACGGGGTCGTCAGTCATTGCCCACCCCCAGCCCGTTGAGCCGGTAGCGGATCGCCTCGCCGCTCACGAGCAGCTCGGCCGCGAGCCGGTATTCGAGCACGCCGCGCGGGCACGCGCCGTACTCGGCCGTCAACTCGTCCGCCCGGGCCGCGCACACGTCGGCCGGCATCAGCAACTCGGCGGCGAAGCGGTTCGCCTCGCGCTCCATCTGGTCGTCGGCCTCGCCGGCTTCGAGGACCGCCTTGTCGGCGCGAAACCGGCCGATGGAATCCCGATGGAGGACGACGTGCCCGAGCTCGTGGGCCGCGGAGAAGCGGCGGCGGACGAGCGGGTTGTCGCGGCCCACCGAGACGTAGGCCCAGGCCGCGGCGCCGGCGAAGAACACGAACCCGTCGAGCCGCTCGGCCGGGTCGCCGAGGTCGGCCCCCTCGATCCCCTCGCCCCCGAGGTGGGCCGCGACCGCCCCCCGGGTCAGGTCGGGCAGGGCGAAGTGCGACACCCGCGGGTGCGTCATCTCCTCGAAGAACCGGTCCAGCCGCACGGGGCCGCGGCGGCCCGGGTCGACCGGGATGCCGAGCCTCTGGCGCAACCGGGCGACGGCCTCGGGGATCACTTCGGCCCCTCCGGTTTCGGGGGCGTTTTGCGCGCGGCCATCCCGTACTCCGCGGGGGCGGCCGTCCGCAGTTCCAGCTTGATCGAGGCCTTCAGGAAGGCCTTCCAGTATTCGACCGGGGCGGCCCCGTAGCGGGCTTCCGCCCAGGCCACGAACCCGGTCAGCCCGAGGTGGGTGGGCATCGGCGCGGGGTCCGCCCGCAGCTTCTCGTTCAGCGCGTGCGCGTCGGCCGCGAAGCGGGCCGGGGGGTGGCGGAACAGCTCGGCCGCCACGTCGGCGACGGTCGGCGGGCCGGCGGCGGGGCGGGCGACCTCGGCGCTCGTCAGGTGCTGCCCGGCCGCGGCGGCGATCACGTCCGCGGCGGACTGGTCGGCGTCGGCGGCGACGGCGGCGTTCAGGTCGTGCAGCGTCGCGGCCAGGTCCGGGTCGGTCGCGGCCTGCTCCCACAAGGCGGCGACGGCGTCGAAGTCGGCGGCGTCCACCGCGGTCAGGTATCGCATCGAAAGGCGGTCGAGTCGCTGCTGGTTCTCCCGGTCGGTCATGACCGCACCCCCCCGCCGCCGGCGAGTTCCCGCAACTGCTTCAGGAGGCGGTGCTGCCGCACCCGGGCCGCGGTCTCGGTCGTCCCGACCCTGGCGCCGACCTCGGCGAACGTCAGCCCCTCGAAGTACACGAGCCGGACGAGTTCCCGGTCGGCCGGGGCGAGTCGATCGAGCAGGCGGGTCACCTCGTCCCGGTCGGCGAGGGCGTCGCCGACCGGTCGCCCGAGGTCGGCGGCCAGGTCGGCGAGTTCGGGGGCGGCGGAGAGCGGCCGGGCGACCGCGCGGGCGGCCTTCTTCACGTGTTCCCGGGCGGTGTTGATCACAAACCCCACCAGCCAGCACACCGGGTCCTTGTCGGGCTGGAAGTCCCCCCGCCGCTGCCACGCCCGTACCCCGGCCAGCTGGACCACGTCCGCGGCTTCCTGTGCGTAACCGCGGGGGCCGAGGAACGCACGGGCGGCGTTCCGGAGGCGCTCCACGACCGCAGGGTCGTCCAGCGCCGCCCGCATCGGGTCGCGGTCAGTCACGGGGGTCGTGATCCCGACGGACATCGCACCCCCCTGTCGCCCGCACCAGACTGCGGCGGGGATTGGCCGGCCGGCCCTCCGGCGTTACACAGGACTGTCACGTTTTACCCGAAGGCGACCGTCCGCGCGAGGAATCTCCCGGGCAGGATAGGATGCGGAACGACAGGTCTCGATACCAGTCGACTACGGCCGGCCCGAGCACGTGCACACCCGCGTGGGGACGACCCTCCGCGACCACTACCCGGGGGTGTTCGACGCGGTCGCGGAGTTGAACCACGTGCTCGGCCACGGGGAGCTACCACGCCTCGACCCGACGCCGCAACTCGCCGAACGCCGTGGTCGACCCGGCTACGCCGGGATCGGCGTTCGGGTCTCCGCGATCAACTGGATCGGTTGCTCGTCGATGCACACGACCGGCCGCTTCGGGTCGTACGGGCGGACGCCCATGACCGGGCCGAGGATGACGGCCGGACGAACCCGGCCGGTCCGGTGGAGGGCGCGGACGATGTCGTCGGCCTCGACGACACGGGCCTCGGCCTGTTCGGCGAGCCGGCGGACGCCGAGGTCCCGGGTGCGCATGCGGTCGGTCAGGTCGCTCGCGGCAAATCTCCTGGATCGGACAGGTGCGCGTCCCTGTGGACGCCGCGGGAACGGATCTGCGACACGAACGAGGGGAAATAGTGCCGGAGCAGTCGGCGGCCGAGGGCTAACCCCGTCGTTCAACCACGAGTGACAGCTTTTTGCCCGAAGCTAAGGCCGCTCGTACGCCGCCGGAAAGGAGCATGGCGACCGAGGCGCGGTGAGGAACGGACGGAAGTCACAGGGATTCAAGAGCTCGCGAAATGCCGGACGGAAACGACCGGATAGATTGTTTCCCGCGTGGTGGCGTCTTCCAGGAAGTTGCAATCAAACCGCCGGAGAAGTGCCGTCGCTGATCGCGTCCGGCCACTTTCGACCGAGGTCGAGCCTACGAGCCGTCTGGCTCGGCGTATCGCCTCCGCCGACGGCGTGGCATCCGAACGAAGTCGCCGCTGGTTGCGAGTCGCAGGTCGTTACTCCGGGCGACGCCGACGGCCGGCGCGTGACGCACCCGCTGTTTCTTCTCGACACGGGTATCTGCTCTCGGTCGGCGGTGACACCTCACAAGGTCGCCCGAGGGGACCGGAACGCGACCACTGGGTCGGCACAACCCGCAGGTCACCAACCGGGCGGGCTGCCCGGCGTAGCGTGTGGGTGTTGTGGCGATGGCTGCGCGACGCGCTGGCGCAGGCCGGCCGCGCCGACCTGATCGGCGGCTGCGACGGGCTGATCCCGGCGCACCCGCCGAAGGAGGCGCTGGAAGCGCGGCGGCGCGAGGCGGACCACTACCACACGGTGGCGAACCCCGCGACGGGCGAGGCGCCCGGCGAGCGCGGCGCGGGGCCGGCGAAGACGGGCTACCGGCCGGGGCGCAAGTCGGCGAAGAAGCGGACGAGGTAATCCGTGGACCACGTCGAGGTCAGCCGTTGACGGGGACGATAGTTGCGTATACAAGTAGCTGCGAGGTGTCACCATGACGAAACCGGCCACCGGCATCGAGGCGATTGCCACGAGTTGCATCGCCGGGCGGCTGCGGCTGTTGAACCGGGTCGTCACCAACCTGTACGACGACGCCCTCCGGCCCTTCGGCGTGAGGCTGAGTCAGGGGAACGTCCTGGCCGTCACCGCCCAGCTCGGCGTGGCCCGGCCCGCCCAGGTGTGCGAGTTCCTGGAGATGGACGCCTCCACCCTCAGCCGGACGGTGGACCGGATGGTGGCGAACGGGTGGCTCGAAATCGTCCCCGACGAGGACGGGCGGTCCCAGCCGTTCCGCCTGACCGTCGCGGGGCGGCGGCTGATGGAGCGGGCGCTCCCGGCGTGGGAGCTGGCGCAGGCCGCGGCCAAGAAGCTGCTGGGCGGCGACGGCCTGCGGCTGCTCGACGCCGCCATCGGGCGGGTGAAGGCCGCCCACGCCGGGGCGTGACAGTTTTTTGCCCTGAAACTTGCGTATGCAAATACCGGAGGCCCGATGCCCGCCCCGACTCAGCCCGATGCCGCCCGGATCGACGCCGCACGGCTCCGGCAGCTGGCCCTCGACTGCGGGGCCGACGACGCCGGGCTGGTCGAGATCGGGCACCCGGCGCTCGACGACCAGCGGGCGGACATCCTCGCGTTCTACCCGCGGACCCGGACGCTCCTGGCCGTCGTCTGCCGCATGAACCGGGAGCCGATCCGCAACCCCGCCCGCTCCGTGGCGAACCTGGAGTTCCACGCCGCCGGGGAGGACGTGAACGACGTGTGCCGGGCCGTCGTCACCGCCCTGGAGCGGGAGGGCGTCCCGGCGGTCAACCCGCCGATGGGCTTCCCGATGGAGGCCGACCGCTTTCCGGAGAAAATCTGGGTCGTCTCCCACAAGCCCGTGGCGGTCGCCGCCGGCCTGGGGATGATGGGCATCCACCGCAACGTCATCCACCCCAAGTTCGGCAACTTCATCCTGCTGGGGACCGTGCTGCTCGGCGCGGAGGCGAGCGGGTACGACCGGCCCCTCGACTACAACCCGTGCGTGTCGTGCAAGCTGTGCGTGGCGGCGTGCCCGGTCGGGGCCATCGGGCCGGACGGCCACTTCGACATGGCCTCGTGCTACACGCACAACTACCGGGAGTTCATGGGCGGGTTCGGCGACTGGGTGGAACACGTCGCCGACGCCGGGAGCGGCCTCGCCCTGCGCAAGAAAGTGACCCGGCAGGAGACCGTCTCGGTGTGGCAGAGCCTCGCCTTCGGGCCGAACTACAAGGCGGCGTACTGCCTGTCCGTCTGCCCCGCCGGGGAGGACGTGATCGGGCCGTTCAAGGCCGACCGGAAGGCGTTCCTGAGCGAGGTCGTGAAGCCGCTCCAGGAGAAGGAGGAGACGGTCTACGTCGTGCCGAAGTCGGACGCCGAGGCCCACGTCCGGAAGCGGTTCCCGCTGAAGACGGTCAAGCACGTCCGAGGGAGTCTCCTCCCCCGCACCGTCGCGGGGTTCCTGACCGGCATCACGCACACGTTCCAGCGGGGGCAGTCCGAGGGGCTGAACGCCGTCTTCCACTTCACCTTCACCGGGAAAGAGCCCCGGACGGCCACGGTGGTCATCCGGGACAGGGCCATCCGAGTTTCGGACGGCCACGAGGGGACGCCGGACCTCCGGCTCACCGCCGACGGCGAGACGTGGCTGGGGTTTCTGGCGAAGGAGCGGAGCTTGCTGTGGGCGCTGCTGCGGCGGAAGATTCGGATCAAGGGGTCGCCGAGGCTGCTGGTCGCCTTCGGCAAGTGCTTCCCGTCCTGACGACCCGCGGCGGCGGGAATCCCTCCGGTGTCGGTCGCCCGGCGCGCGGTGCGGGGGCGGCGAAGGCGCCGGGCTACCGGCCGGGGCGGAAGACGCAGCAACGACGGCCCGGCAAGAAGAACGGCCGGCCGAATCAGGTCGTCACGGCCGCGGGGGGTGAGCCGCCACGATTCTTACAGCTGCAACGCCAGGTCACTTCCGCGGCGGCCGGGTACTCCGCTGGACGAGCCGGGTTACACCGGCGGCCAGACCGAAAACCGCCCCCCACGGAACGCCCAGCAGCAGCGCGTAAAACGCGCACGGGTTGAAGCCGCCGCCCTCACGTCTCACTTCGCAGTACGCGAACATCCCCGCCCCCCCGATCACGGCGCCGCCGACGGTGGCAGCGAGCAAGACGAGAGTCCAGTGCATCGCCCCAGCATGACCGATCCGCCCCCGGGTGCAAGGGGTGTGAAACACCGACCGCGTCGCGGGGGGTTCGACCCCGTAGGTCGTCCGGCGGTGGGTGCGTGGCCTCTGGTTCCCATCGGAGGTGGTTAACCCCCTCACCCCGCGTGCTTCGCCGCGACCCTCTCCCCCGAGGGGAGAGGGTGGGCGCACCCGGGCCTCATCGTGGGCGGGCAACCACCGGCCGACGCCGGCGGATGCCGATCCCGCGTTCGCGGGTCGATGCCCGCCCATGACAAGAGTCGGCCAGGCCCACCCTCTCCCCTCGGGGGAGAGGGTCGCGGCGAAGCACGCGGGGTGAGGGGGCGAACCACCTACGGGGAAGACCGGTAAACCACCCACGCACCCCGGCAACGCGCGGGTCGGTCCGGCCCGCATCACGCGCCGCGTCGAAACGTCACCAGCGCCACCCCCGGCGCCCCCAACTCCACCGGCACGCGCCACCCGTCGCCCCCCGCGACGCGCTCCAGCTTCCCGCCGGCCGTCACCCTCTGCACCTCGTACCGCGTCGCCCCTGCCCACGGTGCCGGCGACACGCGCACGATCACCGACCCCGCCCGCCCGCCGGGCCGCGCCAGCAGCACCGCCGCTTCGTTCTCCCCCGCCGCCGCCAGCGCCGCGACGCCGTCCGGTAGTTCGGTCAGCATCCGCAGCCGCCCCGCCAGCCCGGCGACTCGCGCGAACGCCCGCACCGCGGCGAACGACGCCGTCGCGGTGCCGTGCGGGCCGAACAGCCCCATCCCGCCGGGCTCCGCGGTGAACAGGTTGGCCGCGTCCACCGGCGCGTCTTGCAACCGGATCAGCGCCGCCGCCGTGAACGCCGCACCCTCGACGCCGCACACCCGGTCGTACCAGCGCTGCCGGGCCTCGGCGTCGGCCGACAGCATCCCGGCCCAATCGTTCCCCGGCAGGTGGTTCCACTCGTTCAGGTGGCTCTCGGCGGCGCCGAACCCGGCCGCGTCCAGTAGCCGCCGCACGCCGACGGCGCGGCGCGACAGTTCGCCCGGGTCGTTCGTGTAGCAGTGCCACGAGAAGAAGTCGAGCGGCGCGCCGTCGGCGCGGCATCGGGCCAGGAAGTTCGACACGAACGGCGGCGGGTCGAGGCGGTCGCCTTCGAGCTTGCCCGTGTTGCCGACCGCGGGGCCGCCGACCTTCAGCTCGGGCAGCGCCGCCCGCAGCGCCTTCGCCGTCAGGCCGTACAGGCGGAAGTAGTCGTCGTCGCTGCCGGTCCAGCACGCGGGGCGGTTGTCGGGCTCGTTCCACACCTCCCAGTGGCGGATCGGGTGGCGGAAGCCGCCGGCCCAGCCGGCGGTGTAGTGCCGGGCGACGCCGACGCACGCGGCCGCCCACCTGGCCGGGTCGCGCGGCGGCCGGGCGTGCCGCTTTACCCGCTGGTGCTCGATGCTCTCGCCGAGGCGGAATACGATTTGGGCGCCGGTCGCCAGCACGGCGCTCACGTACTCGTCGGTCCGCTCGAAGTCGTAGCTGTCGGGCCGGTCGGGGTCGGCGGCGGGGTTCGGGAAGACGGCGTGGATGTCCACCACGTCGGGGTTCGGCCAGCGGCAGTCGTGCAGCCGGGCGAGCGGGAACGCGGCCTCCTTCCACCGCGCCGTCACGTCGAGGGTGCCGCCGACCGCGAGGGGGCCGCCGTTGACGCCGTGCAGCGCGCGGACGGGTCGGCCGGGGCGGGTGCCGTCGAAGGTGATTTCGGGGGCGGGGCCGGCGGCGCCGGCGGCAGACGCGACCGGCAGGGCGGCGAGGAACCGGCGGCGGTCCATGCGGTGATCCCAAACGGAAAGCCCGGGGACAGCCGTCCCCGGGCTTTGCGGCGCGACACCCCTTCAGTCTAGAAGTTGTAGTACCACGGCGGCGGCGGCGGCGGCGCCTCGTAGGTCAGCGACTCGTCGCCCGACGGCCGCGGCGGGGCCGGCTCCGGCGGCGGCAGCGGCTCGCCGTTCCCGCCGCCGGCGCTGCCGTCGTCCGGCGGCGGCGGCTCGGGGTAGGTCGTCGAGGTGCCGGGGTCGTAGGGGCCGGCCGGGTCGCTCGCCACCCGCACGCCCGCCCAGTAGTTCGTCGAACCGGCCGGCGCGCCGATCTCGACCGTGTACGACCCCGGGGCCAGGTACACGGCGCCGTTCGTGGTGCCGGCACCGCCCTGGGTCAGCGTCAGCACCACGTTCCCGGCGGCGTCGCGGACGGTGAGCGTCGCCCCGCCGGCCGCCGCGCCGTCGGCCGCGTTCGACACCAGTACGAACTCGAACAGCCGGGCGTTGTTGACCGTCAGGCCCGTCGTCGCGGTCGGCGCGTCCGGCGTGAGCCGCCCCGCCGCCAGCCGCGAGTAGCGCACCTCGACGGGCGCCTGGAAGTCGGCGCTGAGGTGGTAGCGGCCCGTCGCGTCGACGCCGGCCGGGTTCGACACGCGGACGAAGTACGCCCCGCCGCGGACGATCTGCGTCACCTGGATGGTCAGCGTGGCGCCGGTGTTGGCGAGCACCTGGAACGGCACCGCCCGGCCGGCGGCGTCGAACACCGCCAGCTCCGGGTGCGCGTGCCCGACGGTGTTCGTGACCGACACCACCATCGCCCGCGGGGCGGCGGCGGTCGTCGGCGGCACGCGGACGGAGAAGTGGTCCACGTCCGCCGGCGAATCGACCCGGGCGTCGGCCGCGTACCCGTCGTTCCCGCCGGGCTGGTCGTCGTGCGTGACGGCGCCGAGCAGCGAGTTGTCGAGCAGCGTTTCGGCGAGCAGCCGCGGCAGCACGAGGCCGCTAGTGCGGACCACGCTCATCTCGTAGCCGCCGACGCCGAACACGTCGCCGGTCGCGCCCGTCACCTTCACGAAGTAGCCGAGGTTGAGCAGCGTGAGCGGGACCGCCACGGTCACGTCCTGCCCCGGCCCGGCCGCGCTGCCGGCGGCCAGCAGCTGACCCCAACCGTTGGTGATTTGCACCCGCGGCGTCAGCAGGCTGACGCCGGACGCCTTCACCCGCACCTCCAGTTGCCCGAGCAGCGTCGTGTTCAGCAGCGAGTACACGTCGGCGTCGGCGTTCGAGCCGATGTCGGCGGTGAGCCGCGCGGCGCCGGTGATCGCGTCCACGGGCGTGGCGCGGGCGAAGGAGTTGTTCCCCCACGCCCCCTCGTATTTGTCGGCCGGCCGCGCCCCGTAGTAGGAGCGAACCAGCGCGACGTCGGCGGCGCTCAGGCCGGTCTTGGGTCCGGTGTAGTTCTCCGACATGGCCGACGCCGGGTCGTCGGAGTGCTCCATCCCGAAGACGTGCCCGGCCTCGTGCAGCGCCACGCTGAAGATGTCGGCGGCGGTGGCGGTGCCGCCGGCGTCGAAGTGGGCCAGCGTGTTGAACAGCAGGTCGCCGGCCCACGTGCCGACGCTCCAGTCGAAGGCCGACACGTTGGCGAGGGAGTCGTTCGACAGCGGCACGGCGCCGACGCGCACGTCGCCGAAGCGGAAGTCGCCCTGCGCCTGACCGGGGGTGCCGAACGCCTGCCCGCCGTCGGCGACGAGGGCGACGTTGGCGGGGGTGTGGACGGCCCACGACTGGAAGGCGCGGAGCACCTCACGCTGCCACACGGCGGCGGGGACGCCGGCGAACGCGGCGGCGGTGTCGGAGGCGGCGCCGCCGACCGCGGTGCCGTCGGCGGCGAAGCTGAGGGTGAGGGTGCCCGGGCT
>Ga0209181_10003452_pt1 | contig 24375 bp, 17 predicted proteins | sample MAT05_FD_187208 | JGI IMG/M metagenome (GOLD analysis project Ga0209181, IMG submission 187208) | Freshwater microbial communities from Lake Fryxell liftoff mats and glacier meltwater in Antarctica - MAT-05 (SPAdes) (version 2) | ecosystem: Environmental > Aquatic > Freshwater > Ice > Liftoff...
GTTCCGCCGTTCACGCGCAGGCCGTGCACACTGAAACCGGTGTCGAAAGCAACGCCTCCGCTCATATCCATCAAAATGTCGCGAATAAAATTGTTGCGCACCGTGATGGCAGTTCCGGTAGCAAGGTTCAAACCATAGGCCCCAATGGTGCCGGTGTTGCGGTTGTAAACCGTGCTGATGCGGTTGCGCTCCGCAATGCCCGACGTGGGCGTGCCGCTCAGTTCGATTGCCGAAGTGCCCGATGCACTACCCAGCGATTGAATGTTGTTGATGGCGTTATCGGCGACTAGATAGCTGCCGGATGCCGAGCTAATCTGGATCCCACGCGCACCATTGACCGTGCCGTTCTGGGAAACTGTGCCGACATTGTTGCCGCTGATATTGATCGGGGTACCAATGGCCGTTGCGAGCTCAATCGCCGACATCGTGGTGGCCACATAAGACAGGATGTTTTGCAGCGTATTACCGGTGATGACGATATTGTTCGCGCCAGCGACCCAGATTCCTTTGGTGTAAATTGTGGTCGCCGGCATGTTGTAGGGGGTGGCGCCTGCATTGGCACCTGCGCCGCCGAGAATGTTGTTGCTGACAGTCGGGCCATTGATAACCGTTGCTGCAGCGCCGTTGATCACGATGCCGCGTGCGGCCTGATTGATTGCGTTGTTGCTGATCACAAGATTGTTGATGGTGGTTACCGTCGGAGCACTCTGCGCGGTTACGGAAGTAATCGCAGTCGGCGCGCCGATTGCGCTCGCTCCACCACCGCCGCCCACGTAAATACCGAAGCTGGAATTTGATGAACTCGTCGTCCCTACAATTCCGCTCGCGTTGCCGCTTAGGACGTTGCCGTTCAGATTCAGATTTCGAATGCTGATGTCGTTGGCGGATGTGACTGCCGTCGACGTTGCAACGCGGATCACCGAGTTGGCAATCACTGCGGTGGCGGTCGTGTTATTCACCGTCAAATTGCGGTTAACGCCCGCGCTATTGGGATTATCACCATCGATGGTGACGCTGTCGGCGCCGTTGAGCTGGATGACGCCGAAACCGGTGATCGGACTGCCGCTGATACTCAAGCCATCGGCGAGCGGCCGCAGATTGACTGTAGTGTAGAGGGCCGATCCGGCGCCGGAGCTGTTGAGCGTCGCGGGCGTGGCACCCTCAGTGGTGCTCAAGCAAACCTCAATATTGATCGCGCCCTGGTGCGTTCCAGCGTTGATCGCGTCAAAGGCTAGCCTGACGGTGGTGTAGCCAGTCGGCCCCATGGTGCCAGCCGTTGCTTCCACCTCGACAGCAGATGGGGTGTCGCACACGCCGATTACTTTTGACTGCATCCCCTGCGCCGAAGCGCCCACGCATGCAAGACCGAAAGCCAATCCCAGCAACGATTTTATGAACGCCTGTGAACGTGACGTGACTTTTCTAGCAAGCATGCGTGTTCCCCCTGTGTAGGCGGTCAAGGTTAGGCCTATTCACCGCGCCAAATGTGGAGATTCGCACGCTGAGCACAGTGAACTTTTCTACGCAACGGGCAGTGTTCGGGGAAGAACGCTGAAGCGAATTCGCGCCCGTCGGTCTATGCAGGCATCACCATCGGCCTGCACGCGCCGCCAATTGAGGCTGTGATTTGCGCTATCAGGCATCCAACCCGCAATCGTTGGCGCTCAACGACACCTAAGACAGATCACTCCATGTTAGCTAGCAGCAGCAGTTCTGAACTTGGCGCGCGGTACTCGTCTGACGCGATGCGAGCACGCTCTTGAACTATTCGCTTGACGCCGCACTAGACTCAATCACTTTAGCGCGCAGGAGTTTCGATGGATCTGGACTTGAGTGGGCGTCACGCCTTAGTCGGCGGCGGCAGCCAAGGTATCGGATTCGCCGCCGCGATTGAACTGGCCAAGCTGGGCGCGGATGTGACAGTGATCGGTCGGGATAGCGCTCGGCTTCGATCGGCGGTCGCCAGCCTCTCAGGTTTCCGCGCGCAGGGTCGATTTCATGCACTGCAAGCCGACTATGCCGATCGAGAATCCTTACAGCGCATTGTGGGTGAATGGATTGGCGAACATCCCGCGCAGATTCTGATCAACAACACCGGCGGGCCAGCGCCGGGGCCGATTGCCGAGGCGAGCGAGTCGGCCTTTTTAGACACTTTCGGCCAGCATCTGTTGTGCAACCAATTGCTGACGCGCGCGCTGCTGCCGGGCATGCGCAGCGCGGGTTTTGGCCGAATCATCAATGTGATCTCGACCTCGGTAAAAGAGCCGATTAAGGGTCTGGGTGTGTCCAACACGGTGCGCGGCGCGGTCGCTTCCTGGTCGAAAACGCTGGCCACGGAGCTCGCACCCTTGGGCATCACCGTGAACAATGTGTTGCCCGGATTCACACGGACGGCTCGGCTCGACGGCTTGATTGCGGGCAAGGTTCGCAGCGCCGGCGTCAGCGAAGACGAAGTCGCAGCACAAATGCGATCCACGGTGCCGATGGGACGCTTTGCCGACGCCATCGAAGTGGCAGCAGCCATCGCGTTCTTGGCTTCGCCTGCAGCCGGCTACATCACCGGCATCAATCTCGCGGTCGACGGCGGTCGCACGCTATCGTTTTGAGGCTTAAGCGAGCGCACGAACTCGCGCGCGCGCGAAACTGATACTGACACGGCTCTGGCGACCGTCAGATCCGCATCAACCAAAGGTCCTTTATGCGCGACGCTCTGCTGCGATTGGCCAATTTCATTGATGGCGACTACCGCACACCGAGTGCGAATCGCTATTTGCCGGTGTTTGAGCCCGCGACCGGAAAAGCCTTTGCCGAGGTGCCCGATTCCGGCACACAGGATGTGGATGCCGCCGTCGCCGCCGCACGTGGAGCGTCCGGCGCATGGGCCAAAACTGCACCCAGCGAGCGTGCCGCGCTGTTGCGCCGCATCGCAGACCTGATGGAAGGCCAACTCGACGCGCTGGCCGAGGAAGAGTCGCGCGATAGCGGCAAGCCAGTTAACGCGGCGCGCAGCATCGATATCCCGCGTGCGATTGCGAACTTCAGATTCTTCGCCTCAATGGCCGAGAGTGCGGTATCGGAAAGTCATCACGGTGAGGCCGGCACACTGAACTACACGCTGCGCCAACCGTTGGGTGTGGTCGGCTGCATTAGCCCTTGGAATCTTCCGCTGTATCTGTTGAGTTGGAAGATCGCGCCGGCTCTGGCTGCCGGAAACACGGTCGTCGCCAAGCCCAGTGAAATCACCCCGGTCAGCGCCTGGTTGCTGGGTGAAATTGTGCAGCAGGCTGGATTGCCGCCCGGTGTGTTGAATATTGTTCAGGGCAGCGGTCGTTCCTGTGGCGCGCCACTCACCAGCCACGCGCAGGTCAAGGCTGTGTCTTTTACTGGCAGCACTGCCACCGGCGCCAGCATCGCCTCGACCGTCGCCACACAGTTTAAGAAGCTGTCGCTGGAGATGGGCGGCAAGAACGCGACGGTCATCTTCTCGGATTGCGATTTCGAGCGTGCCGTGCGCGAGAGCGTGCGCGCGGCGTTCGCCAATCAGGGACAAGTCTGCCTATGTGGCTCACGCATTTTGGTGGAGCGCTCCTTGCTGCCGCGTTTCCGTGAAGCATTTTTGGCCGAAGTGGCCAAGCTCAAAGTCGGTGATCCGCGTGATCCCGCGTCGAATCTTGGCGCACTGGTTTCGTCTGAGCATCTGGTCAAGGTGCTGGGCTTTGTCGCGCTGGCTCACGAGGAAGGCGGACGATTGCTCGCGGGTGGCGAACGCATCCGGCTGGAGGGCCGCTGCGCCGACGGATATTTTTTAGCGCCCACTGTGTTCGATCAATTGGACGCGCACTGCCGCGTCAATCAGGAAGAAATCTTTGGCCCCGTGGTCACGCTTGCGCCCTTCGACGACGAGGCGCAAGCCTTGGCTTTTGCGAATGCGGGTAATTACGGTTTGGCCTGCTCGCTATGGACGCGTGATCTGGATCGCGCCCATCGATTCGCGGCGGCAGTGGAGAGCGGCATTGTGTGGATCAATTGCTGGATGGCGCGTGATCTGCGCACACCTTTTGGCGGCGTCAAACATTCGGGTCTGGGCCGTGAAGGCGGGCTAGAAGCCATGCGCTTCTTTACCGAGCCGAAAAACGTCGCCATTTACGTTGGCGGCTAAAGGAATCGATCGCGAATGAAGTTTGCACCACTAGTGGCGCTCGGACTTGGCCTCTCGTCGGCGAGTTTTGCTGCGGAGCCAGTGCCGGATTCCCTGCAGACATTGATCGCCAACGCCAAGGATCTACCCGCGCTCGAAAAACTCTCGCTTTTGGAGCGCGAAGCCAATCATTCGGACCGACGCATCAAGGACTGGGCCGCGCAGTCGCTCGCCGCTTTACGCAATGAGCTTGGTGATTATCCAGGTGCAATCGAGGCCTATCCCTATGGCCCGATCAACATCGGTCGCGTATCGACACCCGATTGGGGTGGCTGGACTGTGCAAGACGCAGTTGCAGCCATCGAACGGCTCGCCGCCGAACGCCGCTTGGTGATGATCAACGAGGCGCACCATGTTGGGCAGACACGCGTGCTCACGCTCGCCTTGCTGCCGAAGCTGCGCGCGCTCGGCTTTACCCACTTCGCCATGGAAGCCCTGCGCGAAGAAGATTCGGCAATCGGCGCCCGCGGCTATCCGGTGCTGAACAGCGGAAATTATTTGCGCGAGCCAACGATGGCGGAACTCGTGCGCACCGCCCTGGCGCTCGGATTCGAGTTGGTTCCTTACGAAACGGCGCTCGGCACAATCACGCCAGAGAAGCGCGAAAGCGAACAGGCGCGGCATTTATATGAGCGCACGTTTGCCAAGGACTCAGAGGCACGCGTCTTCGTGCATGCGGGCTATGCGCATGTGCATGAGAAAGCGGGCTATTTGATGAAGGTCGAACCGCTGGCCATGCAAATGCGTGCGCGTACGGGATTCGACCCCTTAACCATCGATCAGACGCTGCTACGAGCAGACCTGCCAAATCGTGAATTCCCGGCCTATCGATCACTGCTAGCCAACGGGCATGCGGCCAGTGTGTTTATCGATGCCGATGGCGAGCCCGTCAGCCTACAAGCCGATCATGTTGATATTTCTGTGATCCTCGCCGATACGCCGTCGAAGTACGGCCGTGCTGGCTGGCTGGCTGCGCTTCCGGGACGCCGCGCTTACTCGATTCCGGACACACTCTGTAAGCTGGTGCGGCCCTGTTTAATCGAGGCGCGCCTTGCATCGGAGTCTGCCGACGCGATGATGCGCGATCGTTGGGTACGGCGCGAAGGCGCGGCGCCCGGCCATTTGCTGTTGGCGCCTGGAAGCTATGTGCTGACGGCGACCGGGTCCAATGGCAAGATTGCGACGCGCCCCATTGAGATCGAGAGCGAGGAGTCTTCGCCATGAACACTGGTATTCATGCTGCAGGCGCGCCGGTCGCCGTCGGGCACTATCCGCATGCGCGCCGCGTGGGCGAATTGCTATTTCTGTCCGGGATTGGCCCGCGCACACCGGGCAGCAATGCGATCCCCGGAAACGTGCTGGATGCGGACGGTCATTTGGTCGAATACGACTTGGCGGCGCAGTGTCATTCGGTATTTGCCAACGTGCGCAGTGTGCTTAACGCGGCGGGCGCCGACTGGAACGACCTCGTCGATGTGACGGTGTACCTCACGGATATGGCCCGCGATTTCCAGACCTACAACCAAATCTGGGCGCAGTACTTCCCAGACGCCGCGCAGGCCCCTTGCCGTACTACGCTCGGCATCACTGCACTGCCGACGCCGATAGCCATCGAGCTTAAATGCATCGCGCGCGCATCCGCCTCGGAGTTGTCGCCATGAACCCCATCAATCTCGACGCCTGGATTGCCGAACATCGGCATTTACTGAAGCCGCCGGTCGCCAACAAGTGCATCGTCGATGGCGATTTTATCATCATGATCGTTGGCGGACCGAACTCACGGACCGATTTTCATGTCGACGAGGGCCCTGAGTTCTTCTACCAACTCGAAGGTGAGATGGTGCTGCGTGTGCAGGAAACGAATGGCGCGCGCGATATTTCCATCAAGGCGGGCGACGTCTTTTACCTTGAGCCGCGCGTGCCGCACTCACCGCAGCGTATGCCCGATTCGATCGGGCTCGTCATCGAACGCAAGCGTTTGCCGCACGAGTTGGACGGCCTGCAGTGGTACTGCGTGCAATGCAATAACAAGCTCTACGAGGAATTTTTCGGCCTGGAAAGCATAGAGACACAATTTCCAGCCGTGTTTGATCGTTTCTACCAGTCGCTGGAGCTTCGCACTTGCACGCAATGCGGGCATTTGAACCCGGCTCCCGCGCGTTTCGGTTGAGTTTTACCGCGGCAGCGACCCGCGCTCACCCCCGGTTGACTGCCTGCTCCGCTAGCATGTGAATTCGGGCACGTCCATGCCCGCCTAGAAACCGACACCCGAGGTCACCATGCCGATCGAACTGCCCCCGTTGCCCTATGCACGCGATGCGCTGCAGCCGCATATCTCGTCAGAGACCCTGGATTTCCACTACGCCAAGCATCATCAGGCCTATGTGACCAATCTCAACAACCTTATCAAGGGCACGCCGCACGAAAATCAGTCGTTGGAGGAGATCATCAAGTCTTCGTCTGGCGCGATTTTCAACAATGCCGCACAGGTCTGGAATCACACTTTCTACTGGAATGGCATGGGTCCCAATGCCGGCGGGGCGCCGAGTGGCAAACTCGCCGCAGCGATTGACGCAGCTTTCGGCAGCTTCGACAAATTCAAAGAAGATTTTACCAAGACCTCGGTCGGCACCTTTGGATCAGGTTGGGGTTGGTTGGTGCAGAAGCCCGACGGTAGCTTGGGCTTGGCGTCGACCAGCAACGCCGCGACGCCGCTCACCGGAGACGACACGCCGCTATTGACTTGCGATGTGTGGGAGCACGCCTACTACATCGATTACCGCAATTTGCGGCCGAAGTATGTGGAAGCTTTTTGGAACCTTGTGAACTGGCAATTTGTCGAGAGCCAGATGCAATAACTCTCTGTCACAGCGCCGGACAGGGACGTCCCGCGCGCAGTCCTAGCGCCACGCAGGCCAAGCGAAGTTGGATGTTTCAGCCGCGCGCGTGAATGGCATCGATGATCGGCTGAACTTGGGTTTCGCGTCCCAACGCACTGCCGACGATCATCAATCGCTGCGCTAGTTGGTCAAAATCGGGCGCCGTAATCGTGGCATGACCGACTTTGCGTCCTGCTCGCGGTTCTTTGTCGTAGTCGTGCCAGTGCAGACCTAGCACCGCGAGGGCCGCGCGAACATCGGGCAATTCACCGATCCAATTCAGCATGCAACTGACGCCACGCGCTGCCGGACTGCCCAGTGGCAAGCCGGTCACTGCGCGAATGTGGTTCTCAAATTGGCTGGTTTCTGCACCTTCAATGGTCCAATGACCGCTGTTATGCACACGCGGCGCCACCTCGTTAGCCAGTAAGCGACCGCCCACCTGGAAAAACTCGATCGCGAAAACCCCGGTGTAGCCGAGCGCATCGGCCAGCAAGCGGGCGTAATCTCGCGCCTGAAGCGCCAACTCATCGCTTACGCACGCCGGTGCCAGGCTAGCGCTCAAAATGCCGTCGACATGAATATTTTCGACCAAGGGATAGCTTTGCATCTCACCGTCAGCGCTACGCACGGCGATCAGTGACAATTCGCGCTCGAATCTAACGCGTGATTCGAGCACGCACGGCACTTCACCAAGTTCGATAAAGCTCGATTCAAGCGCCGACACGGACGGGACCTTCGCCTGCCCTTTGCCGTCGTAACCGAAGCGCCGTGTCTTCAAGATTGCCGGAAACTTAAAACTGGCCGGAATCGCGCGCACATCGTCATGCGTAGCGATTTGCACGAATTCGGCAACGCCGATCCCTAGGCGAGTGAACAACAATTTCTCGGACAAGCGGTCCTGCGTCAGCGCGAGTGCGCGAGCATTCGGGCGCACCGGTCGTGTCGCGCTGAGTTCGTCTAGCGCAGGCGCCGAGACGTTCTCAAAATCGAAGGTGATGAATTCGCAGCGCTCGGCAAAGACATGCAGCGCTGCCAAGTCGTCGAAATCGGCCTGCTGCACCGGCGCAACCGACTGTGTGCACGCATCGGGAGCTGGATCAAAGGCGAGCACGCGTACACCCAAGGGCGCTGCTGCCAGCGCCAGCATGCGCGCAAGCTGACCACCGCCTATCACGCCTACTCGCACGAGGGTCGCCGCGGATCAGACTCGGCTAGCACGCGCTCAGTTTGAGCCTGCCGCAGTGTCTTCAGGCGCAGAGCCAATGCCGAATTGCTCAAACCCAGAATGGCTGCCGCACACAAGGCGGCGTTCTTCGCGCCCGCCACGCCAATTGACATCGTCGGCACGGGGATGCCGGCCGGCATCTGCACGATGGATAGTAAGGAATCGATGCCGTTCAACATCCTCGATTGAATTGGCACGCCCAATACTGGCAACCAAGTCTTCGCCGCGAGCATTCCCGGCAGGTGCGCAGCGCCACCTGCGCCAGCAATGATGACTTTGATGCCACGTGACTCCGCCTGCTCTGCGTAAGAAAAAAGCAAATCCGGCGTGCGGTGGGCTGAGACCACCCGCACCTCGTGGCCGATCTTAAGTTGTTCCAGCATTTCCGCGCACGCGCTCATGGTTTCCCAATCGCTACGCGAACCCATGACCACACCAACGACCGGCACTAGGCTATCCACGATGGACTCTGGAGACTTGCGGCAAGAGCGCGCTATGTTAGCCGCCCATTTGCTGGCGACCAATGCCCATGTCGATCGACCGACGCTTGCTGGATATTTTGTGCTGCCCGGTATCCAAGCGCCCCCTGAAAGCCATGAATCGCGAGCAACTGCGCGCAATGAACGACGCGATTGCGGCGGGTCAGGTGCTCGATGTCGACCACCGGGCAGTGACGCTTGTGCTTCAGGATGGGTTGATCACCGATGACCGTAAGGTGTGCTACCGCATCGAGGACGATATCCCGGTGTTGTTGGCCGAAGAAGGAATTGGTATCACACAATTTGAAAACTTCCCGACCTGAACCTGACTAGGTTTCAAATAAAGTGTGATCGCCGTCATGTTTTCGCACACCCTCGACACAGGTGAGACAGAGATAAGGTAGGCTGTTCACCATCAATAAGACCGCCTCAAATGGGTGGGAATACAGGGGAATTCTGCGTGTCGACGGGATCGGACAATAATAAAGTCGTCGATCTGCAACAGCGACAGGCTGCCCAGTCGCAGCAGGTGGACCGTGTCGGTGAGCTGATCAAGCAAAGTCGCGGGATCGCCCAGAAGCGTCTGGCGCTGCTGGTCGGTGCGCTGTTTGACAGCGTTGACGACGCGCTCTTTGATCTTGCTGAGAAAGCCGAGAACAACTCGGTGCAAACCAAATACTTCGATGGCATGCGCGAGGTACGCAAAAAGCGCCAATTAGTCGAACGCCTATTTCAGGAAAACCTGACACGCGATTTTGCACAATTTGGTCAAAACACGGGCCGTGCGACCGAGGAACCCGTCGGGCCGACTAAGCTCGGCCTGACGCTACTCGAAGACAAGGATTTGGAAGAGTCCTTGGCTGTTTCGGCCATGGCCGGCAAGACTGCCAATCGTTTGGTACGCCATTTGTACGCGCTGGATCAGCGCATGTCGGTGCTTGCTGGTGGCAATAAGGTCGACGACGACAATAATCCCGTCGCGCCGAAGCCGCTTTGCAAGGCATTTCAGTCCACATTGGTTGAGTTGGACGTCGATCTGCACGTCAAGTTGTTGATTTTGAAACTTTTTGACAAGCATGTTATGGGCGGCTTGGATACGCTCTATGACGAAATCAATCAGCAACTGATACAAGCTGGCGTGCTGCCGCAACTCAAGCATCAGATGCCGGTGCGGCGTCCAAACGCCGCTACTGGCGCGCCGGGCATGCCGAACGCGCCACCGGGTGAGGACAATGCTGGCCCCGGTGAATTTGCTGGCAGCAACGGCCCAATGATGCCAACGCAGCCGCATCCTTCCATGGGTGGCGGCTACTACTCGGCCGCGGCCGCAGCCGAGGCAGAGCTACAAATAGAGCTTTACAACACGGTGCGCTCGCTTTTGGCTTCACGACGCGCAGTCACTCCGATGGGCGGCGCCGGTATGGGCGGCGCCGGTATGGGCGGTGGCTATGTGCAAGGTGGGCCGGGCGGCATGCAGATGCCGTCTTTCGCGACCAATGATCTAGTCAATGCACTGACGATTCTGCAAACGCAAGCGATGAGCTTTGCGCCGCATCCGGGTTACGGGCAGATGGTGCCCGCGCCACAGCACACGCAAATCAAGGAAGAACTGGTCGGACAACTGCACCGCTTGGGAACCGGCGATGACAAACATCGCATGGCAGCGGCCGACGAGGACACCATCGATCTGGTCGGGATGTTGTTTGAGTTCATTCTGCAAGACCGCAACTTGCCGTCGCAGATGCAGGCGCTGTTGGCACGCTTGCAAATCCCGTATCTGAAGTGCGCCATTCTCGACAAAGCGATGTTTGCCAAGAAGGAGCATCCAGCACGCCTGTTGTTGGATGAACTGGCACAAGCGAGTCTGGCGTGGAGCGAGGAAAGCGATAAAGACGGTCGTTTTTACGACAAGGTAAAGAGCGTTGTCGAACTGCTACTGAAGGAGTTCGACGATGATGTAAACGTCTTTGAGCGCCAGCTTAAAGATTTTCGCGAGTTCGCCTCGAGTTCGAAAAAGCGCGCAGAAGTCGCCGAATTGCGTGCCGCCGAAGCCGCCCGTGGGCGTGAGCGTCTACAAGGCGCACGGAAGACTGCGGCTCGCGAAATTTTGTCGCGTATCGAAGGGCAGAAGCTGCCGGATGTCATTCGCCACATCCTGACACGGCCGTGGGCTAATGTGCTGGTGCTCACGATTCTGCGTCAGAGCGAAGGCTCGCATCCGTGGAAAACCAGCCTGCGTGTCGCTGACGAGTTAGTGTGGGCGGCGCAACCGAAAGACTCCGACGCTGACCGTTCGCGCTTGCGCGCACTGATCCCGGAGCTGGAAAAGGCGCTGCGTCAGGGCTTGGCGATGGTCGCCTATCACGACAATGATGTGCGCCAGTTACTGCTCGATTTGAGCGCCTTCTACGAACGCCAGCTTGACCCAGACGCGGAACCGCTGGTGATCGAGGTCACGCAGCCCGGGCATACAGATACCGAAGCGCTGGCTGCAAACGGCGGCCTTCAGTCCGAAGGTCGGCGTTCGCTAATGGAGTCGCCGATTGCTGCGCCCTCAGACGAGAGTTTCGTCGAGGAAATGCGGCGTCAACCGGAACAAGCCGGTAGCCAGGCGGACCCCGAGGATGAGATTGCCGACCAATTTTATGAGATCGCGCGGGCGATGAAAGTGGGCACGTGGATCGAGTTCAAGCACGTCGAAGGTCGAGCCGAGCGCGCCAAGTTGTCGTGGATCAGCCCGATCAGCAATAAGTATCTGTTCGTCAATCGCAAAGGGTTGAAAGTCGCGGACAAGACGGTCTGGGCATTGGCGACCGAACTACGCTCTGCGCGCGCTTTGTTGCTTGAAGACGTGCCACTGTTCGATCGCGCGCTCGATGCCATCGTGGAACGGCTAAAGAGCAGCGTGAACGATAGCGGCGAGCTGACTGTCGAGATTAAAAGCGCTGAGAGCGTAAGGCATTGATCAGCGCGCGAGCGCCGATCCGTGTTTTTGAGCGATAACAGCCTTCAGGTCTGTGGACCCCAGGGTCCGTCGTCGCCGTAAAATAGCGGTATCACGCGGCAAATCTTCGCACCATCGGCAGCGCTCCGATCATTGGATCAGTGGTTCTAATCGGCGCGGCGACGGGTCAAATGTCTGATCAAGTCCCGCTGCACACGAGCGCTGCGCACGCGCTGTCGTGGTGTCCGATGTAAGTTCAACGATACTTGCGATGGATTTTGTCGGCAGACAATTGAGATCGATCGGCTTGGGAGGCATGCCGCGCGATCGAACGCACGCAACTTGTTGCGGGCCGAACCGAAGGAAGACTTAAGCTCTTCTATGGCGCCGACGAGTATCGCTGCATGACGGCGAAAGACATGGAATCAGTTGAAGGCGTGTGGGATGGCAAACCAGACTAGGTCCAGCGAAGCGACAGATCAACGGCGCGGACGTGCTTGGTCAGCGCGCCGATTGAGATGTAGTCGACGCCCAACTGCGCCAGATCGGCCAAACGTTGCGCGCTGACGCTCCCGGAAATTTCCAGTTCGATTCCTACTGGGCGTAGACGGATGGCTTCGCGCAAATCCGCATCGGAGAATTCGTCCAACATGATGCGATCTGGCCTCGCGGCGAGCGAAAGTCGAAATTCGTCGAGATTCTCAACCTCGATCTCCACCATGACCTCGGGCGCCAATGCGCGCGCACGCGTAATGGCGGCAGCAATACCGCCCGCGGCAATGATATGGTTTTCCTTGATCAGGATTGCGTCGAACAATCCGCGTCGATGGTTTTCGCCGCCACCCACTTTCACTGCGTATTTCTGCGCATAACGCAGCCCAGGAAGCGTCTTGCGCGTATCCAGAATGCGCGTCTTCGAATCGCCCAAGATGGCCACGAAGTTCGCGGTCGTCGTAGCGGTACCGCTCAATGTCTGCAGAAAATTCAGCGCGCTGCGTTCCGCGCTCAATAACGCACGCGCGTTGGCCTCGATTGAACACAGCACCGTACCTGCTGTGACGTGCGCGCCATCGTGGCACGACCAACTCACGCGTGATTCCGGGTCTAGCGCATGAAAACACGCGTCAAACCAAGCTTGACCGGCGACAACGGCATCGTCGCGCAGCAACACGTGCGCGTGGGAGCGCGCGTCAGCGCTAACCAACTGTGCGCTGAGATCACCACTGCCGATATCTTCTGCCAGCGATCGCGCCACATCGCGCGCAACTTCCGCCGCGTCGGGTTTTCCGACCGTAATCGGCAACAATTTTGGATGCGGCATAGTCATTGCGTTCCGTGAGCCTTGGGGCCTCAAGCGTCGCATGCGCGACGCCCGGCGCTTGGGGCTCGCGGGCGTGCTTGACAGTTGCTCGCCTAATACCAGCCCATCACCTTCGCAACAACGGCACCGAGGGTCAGCACAGCGACGACCACGATGCTCCACATCAACACATTGCTGCGGCTGCGATCTTTTTCACGATCTGCCGCGCGACGCTTGGGTGCAGCCGGTGTGGCTTCTGCACGCGGTGAACTCGGCGCGATATCTTGCCCCGGTGCCAGCAGCAAGAAGCGAATCGTGTCCAGACGCAACTCATCGCCAGGCTTCATTAACTGACGCGTGATGCGGCGATCATTGACAAATGTGCCGTTGGACGAGCCCAAATCTTCAACCATGACGCCGTCGGGCGTTACTTTCAGTTCGGCGTGTCGGCGCGAAACTTCTTCCGACGCGATTGGCACTTCGCAATCGTGCTGGCGCCCGATCACAGTGCTCGGCATCACTGGGAATACCTTGCCAAATGTCACCCCCGAAACGCCGCGCAGGACGAACTTCGGCAGCGCTGCCCGAACCTTAGTCCGGCCGTCATCAGCAACATCGGCCTCTTTAGCTTTCGGGGTTGTCGGCGCGGCGGCCTTTTCGACTGCTACCACGCGCGCACGCACCTGCGCGAAGGTCACCAAATCGCCGGGTTTGAGCTCCATCGGCGTAGTGCCAACGGGCTTGGCGTTGACCGTGAGATCGTTATTGGGATGCATCGAGGAAATCTTAGTTGCCATAGCGGACACTTCGATTTCGGCATGCCGCGGCGCGATTCCGGGCGATAGCAACACGACTTTGGCGTCGGCGGCGCTGCCCAGCGTGGTGCGCCCGAAAGCCAATTGCACCTGCGCGTGCTCGCCGTTCGGAAAAAGTAGCTTCATTCGACCCCCAAAGTTGAATACCGATCCCGCCGCTCCAGCACCAAGATCGTTGTTGCCTATGTTATCGGTGTTGCACCTAGTTTGTGATGCGGACCAGTAGGCACTTAGCTAGGCGTTTTCTCAAGCATTGCTGTGTCATCGCGTGAGCTTCGCGGTCCAAAACAGGGACCCACATCATGGACTTCTTGCCGGCGGATCTAATTCGCGCACCACTCTGAATCCCAACGCATTGCTCATCCACTCGCGGTTTTCCAGGCGTCTGCCGATCACGGCCTCGCTGCTATCACTGTGCCAGCCGCTGCCCATGACCATGCGTTTGCCGCAATTTCCCGTGGTCCGCGCACCCTGCCCCTCACTGCGCGCCGTGTGCACTTCATTACCACAATCGGCCACCCATTCGCGCGCATTACCGGCCAGATCGTAAACGCCCGGTGGTGAGGCTTGGAAGCGGCCGGCTGGCGCGGTCTGGAAATAACCATCGTCGCAGCTCAGCGAGTTACTGCCACCCTCCTTCTTCTTGTAACTCAAGTCAGCGCGATTCCCGCTGGCACACGCTTTTGCACTCACCTTGGATGCCAAGTATTGCCATTCGGCTTCACTCAGCAACCGATAACTGTGCTTACTGCTCTTGGAGAGCCATTTCACATACGCGTCGGCATCGTTGTAGTTCACGCACACGACAGGATGCTCGGGCGTTTGCGTGAATCCCGGCACGCGCCACGTCCAATCTTTGCGTGCGGACGTAAAGATCCCACCGTCCTCATTCTTGCAACCACCGCGTGCGCCATAGCCGGAAGCATCGATAAACTTGCGGAATTCGCCTACGCTGACTTCGCGGCGTCCCACCGCGAAAGTCTTCTCAATCGAGGCACGCACGCCGCCACCGCGTTTGGCACCAGTCAAGGTGATATTACCCGGTGCCACAATAATGACCTCCGGATAACCGGCTCCGTCGCGGAACACATAGCCCGGCTTGCCAATGATTTTGGCCTCGCGTTGCCAGGCTTTCAGCTCCTTGTCGTCGGGCACAAAGGCCTGGGCCTTGGAGATATGTTCGAGTGCGAGATCACCTTGCCACGCAGCGAGTGCCGTTCGCGCCGCTTCGCGATGGACTTCTGCGCGGCTCGTCCAAGCGCTGCCAATGCGCTTATTGGCAGCAGGTGCGTCAATGCCGGGAAGCTTCGCAACCGCGCGTGCGCGATCCAAATGCGCCTTTCCCTCGGGTGCCCTGCCGGCATCCAACTCAATATTGGCAAGCTTGATGTAGGCGTCGACCACGGCCTCCAGGCCCTTCATCGCGTCTTCGTTCTGAGGTTGTAGCGCCAGTACCCGCGAGAAAATCAATGCGGCGTTGGCATCAACTGGCAATTGCAGTCGTTGTCCACGCAATAAGGATTGGCCCATATCGAGCAAGATCTTGATCTGCTGCTGCGTTGTTGGTGGACCCCAGGCGCTGGCGGGTACATCGGTAAGTATTGCTACCACTGGGATTGGAACGCCATTGGCGTCCAGCACCGGGATGGGCAAACCGTCGGCGCCCATGGCCGTTTCATCGGTGGACAACAGCGAGGGATCGTCCGCAGTGATCGGTACTGGCGGATCGCCGCCACTGGCGATGGTGAGATTACTCGAATTCTGGCCCTGGACATTCCCTGTCGGCTGTTCCGACGACTGCTCCGGCGTGGCATCTACTGGCGCCGATTTCACCACGGGTGCGGTGGGGTCACCTTTGCCCTTGCCGCCGAATAAGCCGTAAGCGGCAATCGCAAGGCCGCCGACTAATAGCGCCATCAGCGCCAGGCGCCCCCACGGCGGCGTCAATCTGGCCGTCGTCGGCGCCGCCGCGCCGATCTGCCGCGCCAGATTCTCGATCAACTTGGTCGTTGACTTAGGCGCCTCGCTAATTTCAGACGCGACCGGTTCCAGCGCGGTGGAATCCGACAGGATATGAACCGCATGCAGCCCAGCGATAAGATCTTCGCCGTCTGCGAAACGGTCGTTGGGTTCCTTAGCTAAGGCCTTATCAATAAAGGCTTGCCAGTGCTTCAAATCAGGCGGCAGGCGCGGAATCGGCTCGAATACGTGTGCATAGGCGACGGCGAAACCGTCCGGTCCCTGATACGGCGTGCGCCCGGTGAGCGCTTCGAAGGCCAATGCGCCGAGACTGTACAAATCCGAGCGCGCATCGACCTCGCCTCCGCGCGCTTGCTCGGGACTCATATAATTGCTGGTGCCGATGCTGACACCAGTGCTGGTGATGCGGGTCGAACCGCTCAGCGCACGCGCGATGCCGAAATCTGTGAGCTGTGGCGTATCGGCCGAATCAAACATAATGTTGCCCGGCGTTACATCGCGATGGATGACGCCCTTCTGGTGCGCAAAGCCGAGTGCTTTGGCGATGCCCGTGAGCACGCGCACGATCTCGTTTTGGCTCACGTTCTTGCGCATGCGCTGAGCGAAATCGCCGCCCGGCAAAAACTGCATGGAAAAATAGTGCAAATGGTCGGCGGTCACGCCAACTTCGTACACTGAGACGATATTGGAATGTGTGAGCGCCGCAATCGTTCGAGCTTCTCGCATAAAGCGCTTGGAAAAGCTTGCATCCGCCGCCAAAGCAGGTGCCATAACTTTCAATGCGACACGCCGCTCCAGCGACGTCTGGATCGCGAGATAGACTCGCGCCATGCCGCCAACCCCGAGCTCACGCTCAATCGTATATCCAGGTATGAAAATTGGCCCCACGCTGATATCGCAATCCCGCCGGTCCAGAACCTCCCATTGTAGCCAAACCGCGAGCCTAAGGCGGCGCGCTGTCGACATCTCGATGCGAACGGATGCAATCAAATGAATAGCGCGCTTAGCTTATTGCCGTTGCTGCTGCTGGCGAGCATCGTCATCGTGTGGCAAATCCTGCATTCCTTCAACGAACGCGCGGTCGCTATCGCGCGTGAATCCTGCCGCGAGGCCGGCCTGCAGTTGCTTGATGCCACGGTCTCATTGTCGCGCTTGCGCCTCAGCCGTCAGAACCAAGCTCTCGCCTGGGTGCTGGATTACGGCTTCGACGTCAGTGCCGACGGCCACACGCGCGCGCACGGGCGCATGCGCTTTATCGGCGGCGCTCTGGAATGGATAGACCTTCCGCGCGGACCAGATGGGTCAGATCTTTGGATGTAGGCGGACCTTGCCTTCCCGCGTGCGAGCTGCAGACGGGCGCTGTTCCCTCAGGATCGTCGGATTTTGCCGATAGCGTCGACCGCAGCCGGCCAGGTGACAAATCGGCCGTGGCACGCGTACTGTACGGTAGTGCCTGCGGCCCTTTGTCATCAACACGAGCCGTCTTCGAGCTCGGCTCGGGCACAGGCTGCGGACCTCTACTTGACAATACGCAGCTTCGGCCGCCCGCCCTCTGGTCTTGGCGTTTGCGTGTCGTCTTGCGGCGCGGGGCCGTCACTGGCCGCCTCGGTCAACAAAGGGCCGGCGCGCTCCGGTTGTACGCCATCGGCATCCTCGTCGTCTGGCGGAAACATCATGCCCTGCCCGTTTTCCTGCGCATAGATCGCGAGAATCGCGCCCACCGGCACGCTCACCGATTGGCTTTGTCCGGAGAAGCGCGCGTTAAAGCGGACGTCGTCGAGCCCCAAATCGAGCCGATCAATCGCACGCGGCGCCAAGTTCAGCACCACTTGACCGTCTTTGATCACCTGCGGCGGCACACGCACCCCTTCACGTTTTGCATCCACCAACAAGTACGGAGTGCAGCCGTTTTCGAGGATCCACTCATAGATCGCTCGCAGCAAATACGGCCGTGTTGATGTCATTTCCATAAAAACACTCGTGTGATTGCCCGCAGCATTTGAGAGAGGTGCCAACTGCTTTGCACCAGCGAAGACAAGAGCATAGACGCTTCATCGCGACGAGCGCGCGAACTGTCCGCGGGGTGATCTTTGCCACCGCACCGATTAACTCAAGACGTGCGCGAACGCCGCGTGGCAAATCGCCAAGCCCAACGCCAGATCAATGCCAGCGGGAAGAACAGCACCAGCATCGGCAACAGGAAGCCCGCGTATTCGGCCGCACCTTGCAGGCCATCCATTAGATTATCGGTGAACGTTTCCCAAATGCCCAAGATCGAAAATTCCGTTGCCGGCGTGGAGTCGCGATTGCTGTTCCAGCGGATGTGAAGCAGATTACTTTCGATGCGCCGCACTTGCTGGGCCGACTCTTGAGACAATTGCTGCAGTTGCGAATCCACTACCGAGAGTTGCTGCGACAGGCTGATCATGTCGGCCACGACAAGGTCTTTGCGCCCTGCAAAATCCAGCAAGCTCACGCGCTGCCGTTCAGCCAAGTCTTTGGAATTGGCGACATTTGCCACGGCGTCGGCAAGATCTTCCGCGTGGGTTTCTTGCGAGGCTAGCGCCTGACCCTCTCCAGCCAGCGCCGACAGCGGCGCAATGCCCTCGGGCACCACGCGCAAGGACAGACTGGCATTGGCGTAGTCGCCAGCGGTCGATTCGAGCTTGAGCACGCTGCACGCGCCGAAACGCTGTTCGCTGCATGCGGATTTGACCTCGTCCACGCGTGCTTTGATGGTGGTCGGGTCGCCCTCGAATTTCAGACTGTGCTCGTACGCAAGGAAGGCGCCGGGCTTAGATGCGATTCCATTCATAGCCGGTGAGCCGGACACCGGCTCAGACGGCGCACTCACGACTTGTTTCGCACATCCACCCAATAGCAGATGGAAAATTAGTCCCAGCACAATGAAACGACGACGCATAGCGACCCCCGCAAGCCCAAAGCAGAGCCGATCATCGACTATTTCGCGGAAGTTGGCGGGTTGTGGAAACTGGCTCCCTAGCGTCCGAGGCGAGTACACGCGCCTTTGTAGGTCACGGTTGACCGCGCAGTGGCTTGCGTGAAGTTGCCGAGTGTCCACCGCGCTTATGTGTAAGAGCAGTCGACGTAAAGATTTTGCATCCACCTTCTAGCGCGCGGTCAAGCCAAGTCACAAAGCCGACTAGTGGTAGCTATTCACAGATCAAACCGAGCCTATCGAGCCTTCCCCGGCGAGAAAGCGCGTTCGCTGCTTGCGTCTTCTTCCACGTCATCCCGTCGGTGAGGTCAAATATGTCTGCGCTATCGTCAAGGTCTTTGGGGCGCGTTGTTGTTGTCTTGAGTTGCGTGTTGCTGGGGGCATGCGTGCCTACCCAAGAACAGGCGCTTCGCAACAAATACTTCAGCCCCGCGTTCAGGGCCGATCTGCAGCCACTGGATCAGAGCCAGCACAGCGCAGGACGCGCGACGCATGGAACCTATCGACTGGGATCGTCAGACGTACTCAGCGTCGCCTACCCGGTGAGTGCCAGTCGTCCGGATGAGGTACATGCCAGCAATATGATTCAAAGCGATTGCGTGTGGTTAGCGCACGACAGCACGCGCGCACGCGGCGATCGGCTACGACTCAACTGGGAACAAGTTGTGCACGTATGGCCATCAGAACCCGGCGAGCCCGGCTTCTTCGGCGAATTCACTGGCATGTGCACGGGCACCGATCCGATTACGCGCACGCTGCCAGTGGATACCGACGGCAGCACGGCCACGGCGACGACCGGCCTCGAATCCGGCGCGACCAATGTCTACATCACCAGTAGTTCGGAAGGCCTGCGCGTCAATACCGAGGTGGGTGGCGGCGAGCGGCTGGTGCTCGCGTGCTCGACCAGTTCAACCACTGAAGGCGGTGTCCGTCGCGACTGCGGCGCACAGTTGCGCATGGTCAAGGACGTACAGTTGCTGTCGTCATTTGCAAGCAGTCCGGGCACAAACATCGACGGCGTCTGCGGTCGCCCCGCGATAGCGCATTTGGGCTCGGTACTGACGAATGGCGATCAAGGCTTCAACTTACCGATGCGCGATCAGCGCTATGTGCCGAGCTGTGCACTGGATGCTAGCGTGATGCCCTCGCGCGATGGTTTTTTTGGCTTACGTTCGGCTGCCAACTGGATGCACGGCCGAACGGATAGCAGCATGAGCAAGAGCCTGATTAGTCCGCAGCTTATGGTGGTCGATGGCGGACGCACGATCACCCGCACCGTGCGCGTGACCGGTGCACTCGATGCATTGGATATGCGCTGGTCAGTGCCGGTGCAGCGCGACGCGAATGCCCAACCGCGTTGGGAGGAAAACTTCTCGCCCAGCATTGCGGTTGGCGCGGCCATCTTGCGTGCCTATGACCCGCTCACAAGCCTGCCGATGGCCACCTTTCAATCGCAGCGCCTGTGTTTGGAGAACGCCGCCGGTGCGTGTGGAACGCTCTGCCGACCCTACCAAGCCACTGGTAGCGCGCTGGAGTATCTACTTGATTCCACTTACTGCGTGGATGGCGCCAACCGTCCCACGCAGCCGGACGTGAGCCCCAGCTACAACAACCAATTGCTGGCCGATCGCGCCAACTCAGCACAGCTCAATCCGCAAGTCTGGCGCCTGGAAACGAAGGTCCGATCATCGTCACCCTTCATCTCGCCAAGCGCACGTCTGACATTTTCTTTGCGTGCGCAATTGCCGCAAGGCTTGGCGCTGCGCGCACGCGACGCGGCCATGGATTTCGGCGCGGCGCAGTCAAGTGGCGGGCTCACGCACGCGATGAATGACATTCTCAACGAGGGCGATGTGCCGCTGCGCATAGAACGCGCCGAGATCATCGGCGATGGCAGCGCGCACTCGCGACCGGAAGCCTTCGCCGTGTTGCTCGCCGGTGCGCCGGTGGATGTCCCGGCGCCGATTGACTTCATCGCGGTGGGCGATGCGGTGCGCGCCGAGCCTGGCCTAGGCTACGAGCTGCAGCCGGTCTTCAGTGCGCGCCGAGCGAAGCATGCGATGGGACTCATGCGCAACCCGCTAACGCATGTGAACTTCCAGCTTTACGACCGGCCCTTCCGCGTGATCAACGGAATGATCACCACCAACTCACCGAGCTTCGATTTTAAGACGGCGGCTGAGCGCGACTATTTGCGGCGACACCCGGACCAATTGGAAAAGGCAGCACAAGGCCGCATCCTCGGTTTTGACGCCTTTCCCTTGCTGAGCTTACCGGCCGCGCTGGCGACCGGACGTTCGCTCGGTATGCACGTGTCCTTCGCGCCGCGCGATTACGGTCCGGCCAGCGCTTTGCTGCGAGTTACCGCCAGCGCCACCGCCGGCGCCGCGCAAAGCCGAACAATTCACGTGCTGCTACGCGGTCATGGCGTGCAGGGCGCCATCCTGCAATCGATGCCACCGGTGATCGCACTGCCGCGCGTCCGCGGTAACAATGTATTGCTGCAATCGGGTATGGCGGTGGTCAATATCGGTCAACTGGCCGGCGCCATCACGGCCATTCGCATTGACGGGAAAGATCGTTCGCGCTTTGGAATTATCGGCGCGCCCGCCTTGCCCTTGCAGATGCAACCTGGCGATGCGATGAGCCTCGTGATTGAGGCTTATCCACGCCCCTGTCGCGATCCTATCGTCGACGCGCAAGCGCAGTTGATCATCGAGGGACAGGGGCAGATTCCGCGCCAGATTGATCTGCGCTTGGCCAAGGAAGCCTGCCGATGAATGCGCTCGGGTGGATACGAATCGGATTCGGCTTGGTCGTGGGTCTGATCGCGATCAAGGCCTCGGCTACTGGCCTTGAGACTGAAGTACAAAGCATCGATGTACTGAATCGCGTGAGCACGTTTTATGACATCGTGGTGGATCGCAACGGCCGTCCACACGTGGCCTATATCGACCTGCATGAAGCACGCAGTGGCTCGGTCGGTGCAGTCGGCGATGCGCGCGTGCGCTATGCGCGCTTTGACGGTTGGATCTGGCGTGAGGAGACGCTCGGCGTGATCCGCGTACGCGAAGACACCGCGGTCAATATGAGCGTGGTTCTGGCTGTCGGACTCGACGGGGCGCACGTACTCGCGGTCGAACCCGGCGACGAAAACCTCACCGATGACCGCATGGTGCACTTTCATCGACGCACAGACGCCACCGTCAGCCGCGGCGCCATTGCCTCCGGCAACGTCTCGGAGCCGACGTTGGCTATCGACGCACCGGGTGTGATTTATGCCGGCTGGACGCGCAATCGCACCGATGGTCTGGGCAGCGCGCTTGAAGTCGGCACGATCGGCAGCAACGGCAATCTCAATGCAATCACGATCCCGACCAGCACCCAAGTCAGCAGCCCAAGTCTAGCCACGCGAAGAACCAGCACCGGCGGGCTTGCGGGCGCGGCCTTCGCGTGGAATGAATGCGCGGCGGGAGCGTGTCGCCAGCGCTCAGCGTGGTTGAACGCGGGTGTCGCCACCGGCATCGCCGAGATCACCCAAGCGACGGCCGACGGTAACGGCCACGTGCGCGTCGCCATCAATGCGCAGAATCAGGCCGAAGTCATGTTGGTCGTGGGCGACTTTCCGCGACGTGTTGAACATCGGGTGCAACTCAGCAATGGCTGGGGCTGTGCGCCGTCAGCGGCTTGCGAACTCGGCCTCAATGAAGGCCTCGATGTCGATTTTGTTCCGGCACCGCACGCCTTTGTTATTGCGAGTGCAGAGAGCTCGCAGAACGACGCGGTGATGCGTGCAATGAGCGTGCGTTTGATCTCAAAGTCAGATCTGCTGGTCAGCCGCGTCAGCATCCAAAGCTTTATCAGCGCGGCATTTATTGGCTTCGACGTACCACCCGGCGTGGACCTTGGGAGCGTGGCGATCAATGATCTGATGCGCCCGGTGACCATCGGCCGCAGCGCCGATATCCACCGCGATCTGCTCGCGATCCGCTTCGCCGGCGGCTTAAATTCGCTGCGCGTCCCGGCCGTGCCGGCGACCATTCTGCGCAATGCCATGGACATGGCTACAGCTCGCGATGGCACGCCACGCATCCTCGGCACCAGCGCGTCCAACGGCGATTTGCGACTGTGGCGCTGGCAAAATGGTGCCAATCCCGACTTCGTCAGCGAGGCCTTGCCAGCGACGCTCGATCCCGATGCGGCCTCACTCGCAATCGGGCCGGACGGCAACGAACACGTGGCGCTGTATGACCGCACCAGCAACGATCTGATCTATGTACGTCGCGCGCCGGGCACCAGCCAAGGCTGGCTCACGCAAACGGTGTTGAGCGCTGGCAACGCCGGCCGATCGCCCAATATGCTGGTGTATGCGGACGGCAGTGTCGTCATCGTGGCAGTTGACCAAGTCGGCAATGTCGTCGCCATGGTGCAGATGCCGAACGGCAGTTGGATTCAACGCAATTTAAGTCAGCTATTCCCGCCGGGCGCGAGCGCGGTGCCACGCGCGGTTGTCGCCAGCGCGGGATTCTTGTTGCGCGCAACGTGGTTTGATTCGATCAGCGGAAGCCTGATGCTGTCGTCGATCCTTGGAGACCCTGCGAGCGCACCGGTATTGGTCGAAACCACAGTCAACTTTAACGGCGAAACTTTTGGCCGCGTGCACGACCTGGATCTGCTTCACGATGGCCAGCCCCTGATCGCGTTCAGCCGCGTTGATGGCGATGATCAGCGGGCCAGCGCCAGATATCGACGGTCCGACGGAAGCTGGGCATTCGTTACGGGCTCGCCGGAGCTACTCGCGCAATCCATCCTCGATGTGCGCGTCGCGGCCGGCGGTGGTAGCGCCGCTAACCTGCGCTTGGCCTGGGTTCAACGCGAACTCAATGGCGGCGCCGATCGTTTGTGGGTCGCGCTGCCAGAAATCTCCTTCATCGTCGGACAAATGCAATTTGCCGAGCCTGATCGGCCGGCGTTCGCGTTGGAAGGCAAAGACCGCATCAACATCGCGTTGATGCAAACCAGCGGCACCGAAGTGCTGCAAATTCCAGTGCCCGTGCTGTCGGGCTCAACGGCCTTTCCACCCGGCTGGACCGGCGCGAGCCAAGTTTTGCCGCCCGCAGAAGTCGCACCCGTTTGCCTGTGCCTGGTGCTGGCGATGATGGGTATCCAATGCCCAGGCAGCGCGCCACGTCGCTCACTGGAACAATCTCTATCGACCATGGCCGGTTTGCAACAACGCTTTTCGACCACCGAAGCAGGCCGCTACTACCTCGAACTATTTCAGCAACATTCAGACGAAATCATGGCGTTGACACTGGCGAGTCCGGAAATGCTCAGTGAACGCGAACGCACTTGGCATGATCTACAGCTTGGCTTTCGCGCGCTGGTCGATGGCAATGGCGCAAGCCAACGCTTCACTGCCGAAAACATCACGGCAGCGCGCGCCATAATGCAAAGCTGGGCAGCCGCCGGTTCGCCGCAGCTACAGGCTGCCGTTAACGCCGAACTGGATCGATTGGACGAGTTGAACGTGTTCGTCGGCATGAACTTCGACCAGTGGTTCGCAGCGCTCACCGTCGGCGGAAACGATCGC
>Ga0209181_10003455_pt1 | contig 24350 bp, 20 predicted proteins | sample MAT05_FD_187208 | JGI IMG/M metagenome (GOLD analysis project Ga0209181, IMG submission 187208) | Freshwater microbial communities from Lake Fryxell liftoff mats and glacier meltwater in Antarctica - MAT-05 (SPAdes) (version 2) | ecosystem: Environmental > Aquatic > Freshwater > Ice > Liftoff...
ACCGATCCCCCGCCTGGTCATGAAGTCATCTGGCGCGGCCATGCGCAGCTCATCACACTGTGCGAGGGCTTCGCCCTCGGCAAGGACAGTATCGGCTCGACCAATTGTGGGTAAAGGGCAGGACTAGGCGCACACCACGTGCTCACGGAAAACTTACCGGTGCCTGACGTCTGTGAAGCCGCTAAAATGCGTAAGTCTATGATTTAATTAATAAAAATTCGGTCAACGAGACGCGCAGATCAACATGCCGGTTTTGGTGTGGTCCTGCAGGGTCAGGCCCTCCGGGCAGTTGAAGCCGGGGGGGATCGGGGTGCCGCTCACTGCGAAGCACTTGAAAGCGCCACGTGGGCCAGCCTTCAAGCCGCCGGGCTCCCAGGCTGTCGGGCAGAAATGGCCCGGGGGTTGTCCTGGTGCACTCTGGGCCGCAGGTGCGGCAACCGCTGCTTGCAGGTTGCCAACACCGGCCGCCGGCCCACGGGTCAGCCAGCCGTTGCATGTGGCGCGGTGTCGGTTCACGACCCTGATCCATAGCTGTGGCTCAGACTTGGTCTGGCCGTTGATGAACGCTGTGGACTTGGCCACTTCGCGCACCTCTTCAATCCGAAACTCCATCGGATCCTTGCCCGCAAGTCCTCGCACGTCCTCACGTGTGAAAAGACAAGCTTGCTGGCGCATGTTTTGAATCGACCGCGTCATCGCATGTCTCTCGGGCACGGTTTCACGCCCGGTTGCCGGCTGGGGATACAAATCCAGATTCTGGACTTGGATGGTGTCACCAACGCCGGGTCGCTGTGCATGCGCGCCAAGGCAGATCAGGCTGAGCAGGGCTAAGGCGAATCGCGCTTTGTGTGAGGGCATGGGTTCGGGGGCTCGGGTTTTGGCAATGATCCAGTGCGATGGATCATAATCTTTGCTCATCCGTGCCGCCATCGTCGCGCTGTGTCTTGTGGGGAAGCTCGGAAAGCAGGCGTTTCGAAACCTGCGGAATGTCCAGCCCGATGGGTCAAGATAGGCGACCACCCGGCTTTTTTCGAATGCACTCGCCGTGGACAGTAGTGCAATGCAGTTTGTGCGGCCTTACGCTGTGCGCACCCAACGCTGGCCCAGCCCCAGTGCGAGCGCTCGAGTCTTCCATCGACTCAAACTCAGTGCCGATGCCCGTGATGCGCGTCTGGCACGTGGGCGTGCCTGTGTCGCAAAGGCGCATGCCAGTGCCGATGGTTGTGTTGGCCCGTCGGCGTCAGACCGTGTACATGGTTGTGATGCCCGTCGTCGGGGCGATGTGCGTGCTCGAGTTCTTCGTGCGCGTGCTCGTGGCCATGGGTTTCCGCCAAGTGCAGCACCACGCCAGCCAGCATCAGTGCACTGCCCAGCGCCATCATGCCGCTGACCGATCGGTCCCCCAGTGCCACAGCGAATACTGCGCCGGCCGACGGCAAAGGCTCGCCCAAAACGACTGCCAGCAAAGCGGTGGCCGAGACACCCAGCAGTGCCTTGACCATCACCACCTGCCTGGGATCGCGCTCGGCAAATGCCCTTGACAGCGTGTTGTCCACCCCCCAGGCCGCAGTGGCCAGCAGCACGGCCAGCAGACCCCACAGTTGGGCGCCCCCCGCGGGACCTTGGTCAAGCACAAGCACCATGCCCCCGGCCAATAGCAACGCCCCGGCGTACAGCAGTGCCGCCGTACTGAACGCCCCAAGCCCGGTACCCAACTGCTGCACCATCGGCGTGCTGACACCGAACAACGCCGCCGCCAGCAGCGCGAGCAGCCCGCCCCGGAGGGCGGGGAGAGCCTGGGCAGACAGCGCCACCTACTTGACGGTAAAGCGCACCGTGATGGCCTTGGCCGCCGGCGTGGTTAGCGCGGCGACGACCTTGGCGCCCTTGGCCAGCTTGATGCCTGGAGCTTCGAGCTTGTCGCCCGACACCACCAAGGCCGCTTCCGACTTTTCGGTGCCATTCAGCACGGTCAGTTTGCCTTTCATACCGGTGGGGGTCATTGGCTTGCCATGGTCATCGATGTAGATCACGGCGTTGCCATTCTGGGCGACCAACTCGAAGTTCAGGTCGCTGACGGTCGCTACCGCACCGCCGTGCCTGGCCACGGCGGATTCGTGCGCGAATGCCCCATCGAACGACAGCGCCGAGAGGCCCAGAGCGAACACGGTCAACAGCTTTTTCATCATTTCTTGTCTTCCTTATGCAAGGTTGCGGCGCACTGTAACAGGCGGCGCCGCCAGGCCTGGTGTCAACTCAAAAGGCTTCCTGGGTGCCGGTGGCCGTTTGCGGCGCATCGGGGTCTGGCTGGATCAGGCGCCGCGTCGCCTTTTCGCCGAACAGCCAAAATAGCACCGGCGTGAGCAAGGTGTCGAGCAGCGTCGAGCTGACCAGGCCGCCAAAAATCACCACTGCGACCGGGTGCAGGATCTCCTTGCCCGGCGCGTCGGCCGCCAGCAGCAGCGGCGTCAGCGCAAAGGCGGCCACCAGCGCCGTCATCAGCACGGGCGTCAAGCGCTCGAGCGAACCACGCACGATCATCGACTGGCTGAAACTCTCGCCTTCGAATTTGCACAGGTTGATGTAGTGGCTGATCTTCAGGATGCCGTTGCGCGTGGAAATGCCCGCCAGCGTGATGAAGCCCACCATCGAGGCCACCGACAAGCTCACACCCGCGATCCACATCGCCAGCACCGAGCCGATCAGCGCCAGCGGGATGTTGGCCATGATGATGCCCGCCAGCACCACCGACTGGTAGCGCGAGTACAGCACCAGGAACATCATCGCCAGCGACACCATTGACAGCCCGGCGATCAGACGGGTCGCCTGCTCCTGGGCCTGGAACTGGCCCTCCAGGCTGATGAAATTTCCGCTGGGCAGGGGCGTGCTGCCGATGATGGTGCGGATGTCCTTGATGACCCGCCCCATGTCGCTGCCGTCGGTGTTGGCATAGACGATGATGCGGCGGCGGCCGTTCTCGCGGCCGATCTGGTTGGGGCCGTCGGTCTCTTCCACGGTCGCGATGCTCGACACCGGGATGCGGCCGGCCGGTGTGTCGATCAGCGTGCGCGCCAGGTCCTGTGGGCTGCGCTGGCCGTCGGGCAGGCGCAGCACCAGGTCGTAGCGGCGCGGGCCGTCGACGATCTGTGCGCTGTGGGCCCCGTCTGTCAGGGTCTGCAGCACGCGGATGGCTTCTCCCGGCGCAAGGCCCATCTGAGCGGCCTTGCGGTGGTCCAACCGCACGCTGATCTGCGGGATCAGCACCTGCTTTTCGACCGTCAGGTCGACCAGCCCCGGCACGGTGGCCAGTTGGCCGCGCATCGTCTCGGCCAGGCCGCGCAGGGTGTCGATGTCGTCGCCGAAGATCTTGACGGCGATCTGTGCGCGCACGCCCGACAGCAGGTGGTCCAGGCGATGGCTGATGGGTTGGCCGATGGCGGTCTGCGCCGGCAACGACGACAGCCGGTCGCGGATGTCGGCCATGATGGTTTCGCGGTCGCGCGCGCTGCGTTTCAGGTCTACATCGATTTCAGCGGAGTGCACCCCCTCGGCGTGTTCATCGAGTTCCGCCCTCCCGGTACGCCGGCCCACTTGCGTGACCTCGGGTACCTGGCGGATCAGGGTCTCGGCGACGGCGCCCACCCGGTTGGCCTCGGCCAACGAGGTGCCCGGTTGCATCATCAACCCCAGCACCAGCGAGCCTTCGTTGAATGCCGGCAGGAAGGCACGCGGGAAGAAGGGCACCGTTGCCGCAGCGCCCACCACCGCCAGCGCCGCCAGCGCGATGAGCACCTTGGCGCGGCCGAACGACCAAGTCAGCAGCTTCGTGTCCTGGCGCTTGAGCCACCCGACCAATGGGCTGTCGCCATGGTCCAGCCGCTTCATCGTCGGCAGCAGGTAGTAGCACATGACCGGCGTCACCGTCATCGAGACGAACATCGACGCCGCGATCGACACGATGTAGGCGATGCCCAGCGGCGTAAACAACCGCCCCTCGATGCCCGGCAGCGCGAACAGCGGCACGAAGACCAAGACCACGATCACCGTGGCATACACGATGCCCGAGCGCACCTCTACGCTGGCGCTGCGCACCACCTCCATCACCGACAGTGGGTTGCCGGCGGCGCGGTTCTGCTTCAGGCGCCGCAGGATGTTCTCGACGTCGACCACGGCATCGTCGACCAGTTCCCCAATGGCAATGGCCAGGCCCCCCAGCGTCATCACGTTGATCGACTGCCCCAGCCACTGGAACACGACGGCCGTGACCGCCAGCGACAGCGGAATCGCCACCAGCGAGATCACTGTTGTTCGAACCGACAGCAGAAAGGCAAACAGCACGATGGCGACCATGATGGCGCCGTCGCGCAGCGCCTCGGCCACGTTGCCGGTGGAGGCCTTGATGAAGTCGGCCTGCCGGAAAAGAACGCGCGGCTCGGCCAGCCCCTTGGGCAAGCCCTGCTTGAGCTCGGTGAGCGCTGTCTCGATCTGATCGGTGAGCTTGACCGTGTCGGCATCGGGCTGCTTTTGCACGCTGACGACCACCGCCGGAAGGCCGTTGTGGCCGGCGTCTCCGCGCTTGAGCCCGGCGGCAAAGGACACGGTGGCCACTTGATCCAACAGCAGCGCGCGGCCATCCTTCCAGGCCACGGCAATGCCAGCAAGGTCTTCGACGCGGTTGGTTCGGCCCAGATGCCGGATCAGGTATTCACGGCTGTTCAGGTCGATGAAGCCGCCGCCGGCGTTGCTGGCGTAGCCCTTCAAGGCCTGCTCGATCTGCGTCAAGGAGACGCCGAATTGCGCCATGCGTGCGGTGTCTGGCGCCACGCGCAGCGTACGCACCTCGCCGCCGATGGGGATGACCTGGGCCACGCCGGGAATCGACAGCAACCGAGGTCGCAGCACGAAGTCGGCGTACTCCCGTGCTTGCATCGGCGTGGCAACGGGCGACTTGCCGTCACCCGGCACCAGCGGCAAGGCCACCAGCATGACCTCGCCCATGATGGACGAGACCGGGCCCATCACCGGGGTGATGTCGCCTGGCATCTGTGTGCGCACCAGTGCCAGCCGCTCGGCCACCAGCTGGCGATTTCGGTAGATATCGGTGCCCCAGTCGAATTCGGCATACACCAGCGACAAACCCACGCCAGATGTGGAGCGCACGCGGGTCACGCCGGGCATGCCGTTCAATGCGGTTTCCAGCGGAAAGGTGACGAGCTGCTCGACTTCTTCCGGGGCCATGCCGCCGGCCTCGGTCAGCACGGTGATCAGCGGCTTGTTGAGGTCGGGAAAAACGTCGACTGGCGTGCGCCAGGCGGTCACTGCGCCGTAGACCATCAACAGTGCCGCCACCGCCAGAACGAACAGGCGGTTGTGCAGGCTGGTACGAACAATCCAGTTGAACATGGGGCTGGCTCCGGTTCAGCGGATCTGCGCGATCAGCGGTGCACCCTGGACAACCACGCGGTTGTCCGCACTCAGCCCTTGCGTCACCACCACCGTGCTGGCGTCCAGCGAGCGGAACTGCACCGGTTGCGGGATGAAACGTTCGGCACCCGACTTGATCCAGACGATGGGCTCGTTAGACGGGTTGCGCACCACGGCCTGCGCCGGCAACACCACGCCCTTGATGCGCTCCTTCGATTGCGCCACCACGGTCACCGGTTGACCGATCGCCACCGGCAAGGCCGATCCCCCTTTGACCGGGTTCATGGCGAAGGTCAGCGGCACCACACCATCCCGCATCAATCGCGACACACCCAACAGACGAAGCGACACTTCGGGCATGCCCTGCAGAAAAGCGCCGCCGATGCTGGCGGCCACCTTGGCATCAGCGGTGGCAGCTTCCACCAGCATGCGTGCCGGGTCGACCACCTCGACCAACACGTCGCGCGGTTCGACCACCTGGCCCACGACCAGATCAGTCCGGGTAATGACGCCGCTGACCGGAGCGGTCAGGGATTCGCCCGCCACCAGGCTGTTGCCAATGCTGCGCTCGCGCTCCGCCAGGCTCGTCGCCTCGGTGCGGGCTGCGTCGATCTCCTTGCGCGGCACCGTGCCTTCCAGGCCGACGAGCCGCTGCACGCGTTGCTCTGCCAGTTGCCGCTGCGCACGCAGTTCGGCCAGCTGGGCCTGCTGCATGCCCTGTGAAAAGGGCTCGGCGTGATAGCGCACAAAAGCCAGCACGTCGCCTTTCCTGACCGGCTGCCCGACGAAGGGCAAACCCCGGGGACCCGGCTCGACACGTCCGCCGTACACGGCTTGCACGCGACCGCTCGCGTTCGGGTCCATGATCACCCGGCCGGGCATCTCGGCCGTGACGGCGGCATCGGACTCCGGTGCCAACACCGTCCGGATGGCCATGCGCCGCTGCGCGGCCTTGGGCACGTTGACGCTGCCATCGGGCAGACGCGCCAGCCCGGATGGATTGACCGCCGTGCCCGGTGCGTCCAGGTGCTCGCCGTTGGGGCCATGTGCGCCGGGACCGGCAGACGCTGGCGAGAGCACGAGCAGGCTTATCGTCAACGCCGCTGGGTAGACCCAGGGCCACATACCGCGTCGGTTCATGTCAGGGTATGCCATCACAGGCCTCCTTGCAGCGTGCCAACCCGGCGGCGGCGTTGTCGCCACCACACGATGCCACCCATCAGACCCAGGGCCGCAATACCGGCGCCGATCCAGGCGGCGCGCTCCAGTTCGTGGGGGTGGCCGTGGTCGTCGCCTGCGTGGGCATGCGCGTGGTTGTCTTTCGCGCCAGCGGTGGGGCCTCCAGGCTTCCGGTTCAACAGCGTGCCGTCGAGCAGGTCGCTGTCCTGGCCTGCCACCAGGGTGAAGACCAGGCCATGCTCGCCAGGAGCGGCCAGCATCTTCAGCATGGCCGCGTCGGTGACGACATAGTCGCCCTGCTCCGTGCGAAAGGCGGCCACAGCCTTGAGCGGGCCGCTTTCGACCTCGAGCTTCGCGCCCAGCACGGGTTCGTTGGATTGGTAGCGGTCGATCATCACGACCAACTCGGCGGCACGCAGTTCGGCGACCAGCTCGAATGCTTCTGACTTGGCCTCGACGCGCGGCAGGGCCGATGCAGCGCGCATCGTGGTCGGGGCGTCTAGGTGCTCGCCATCCGGGCCATGGGCACCGGGGCCAGCAAGGGCGGGCGGGTTGGCGAGCAGCAACAGCGCGATCGCGGCCGGGGCCAGCAGATGCCGCGAGGCGCAGAGGTTGTCGAGAGCGTTCATGGCAGGATTCCGAGGGTTTGTTGAAGATGGGCGCGGGCGAGGCCCAGCGCGGCGTTCTGGCGGGCGACGGCGCTGTCGGCCTGCGCCGCCGCAGCGAGCGCGCGCAGCAGATCGGGCAAGGGGGATTCACCGGCACGAAACGACTTATCAATCAAAGTGGCGCGTTCGCGCAGCAAGCGGGCGCGGGCAGTTTCGGCCCCTAGTTGCGCCTCGGCCGATCGTTGGGCGGCCCGCGCGGCGCCGATATCGCTGTCCAGGCGCTCACGCAGGCGTTGCTCCTGGGTCTGGGCCACGTCCAGCTCGGCGAGTGCCGCAGCTTCCAGGGGCCGGTTGCGGTCGTCGGTGCCCAAGGGCAAACGCAGTCCCACGACCAGGCTGCCTTGCGAGGCCTGGCCGCGGCCGGGGACCTCATGCAGCAGGCCGACAGTTAGTTCGGGTGCGTCGCGGCGCGACAGGCGCGTCTGGTCCAACCGCTTGCGCGCCAGCTCGGCGGACAGGCTGGCGAGTTGCTGCTCCGGGTGCGGTACCGCTGTGCTTGGCGCTGCATCGGCGATGGTGGCTGCGGTCAGATCGGGCGCGGCTGTCAACCCCGTCAGCAGGGTCCAGCGCGCGCGTGCCGCCTGCAGACGCTGGCGTACTTCGGACTGCAATGCGGACGCTGTCAGTAGCTCGGCCCGGGCCACCAGGGCATCGACACGCGCCAGATCGCCGGCGCGCACACGGCGATCAACGTCGTCGGCGAGTTGCAGCAGCGCTTGCGCCTGGCTGTCCGCCTCTGCGACCTGGGCCTGCACCGCAGCAATCAGCCACGCTGCTTCGCGCAGTTCCCCAGAGAGCTGCAAGCGAGCGACCTGCTCGGCAGCCTGTGCCCGCGCAGCGGCAGCGTCGGCGGTACTCGCATGCGCGGCCCGCTGGCCGGGTAGCCACAGAGGGACTGTTACGCCGATCTCGATTTCTTGCTGGCCGGTGTTGCGCTGCAGGCGGTCGTTGCGGTGGCTCAGTTCAAGCGACGGCGGCGCAGCCCAGAGGCTGGACGCAGCGCGGCGGTCTGCCTCAGCGCGGCGGCGCTGACCATCGCTTTCGCGTGCGGCGACAGCGCGTTGCCACGCGGCATCCAGGGCTGCGCGCAGCGTGACGCTGCCTGCGGACACGTCAGATGTGGACGCCGGGGCCACTCGGGGCGCTCCGGGAGATGCTGCAGATTGAGCCCAAACGGGTCCGCAGGTCAGGCCGCCGGCGATGGCGCAAGCAGACAGCCAAGGGAAACATGTCATGATGATCCTGACGATTCAAAAGCCGAGGCAAGCCAAACGCGGGTTCGGGTGACGCCAAAGGCGGACAGGAACTGGCGTGGGCTGCCGCTGCGGCGGGAGGCCGGGCGCCCAAGGGTGGACGCCCGCCGCGAAGGCGGGTCAGGCGCGGGACCGAGGTGGCCTGAGTTGGCCGTCGGGGGTGGGGTTGGGCAGAGGTGTCTCGTTCAGGCCCCCGGGAGCGGTAGAGCGCAAGGGGGGAAAGCCGTGCGCAAGCGGCACCGCCATTTCCAGCGATGCGCTCAGGTGGTCCGTGACCATGTGCTTCGCTGACTCATGCGAGTCATCCAACTGGTAAGAGCCATCCTCCTGGTGATGGTGGCCCTCTCCCTGCCAGTGCAGCGCGGCGTGTTTCAGGTCGGCCAGGACATTCACGGTCGAGCCGAGGCGCGCCATCGCCAATGATTGCCAGAGCATGGCAAACAGCACGACGAGGAGTATCGGTAAGGAACGCATCAAACAGTAAGTTTACCCAGTCTGCCCGCGACCTGAAGCCTTCAAGGGATAAGGGGCTGCAGTGCGGTCATCCCTTGCATGCCGCACGCATTGGAGCAGCCAGTCCGCACACCGAAGCGGAACTAAGGGTGCGCTACCGTACAGACCGCCGGGCGCCACGTATTTACCGTACGGCAATTGCGATCTGTGGCCTGAATGAGGTTGGCCATGCAATCGAGCACTCAGATCCGTGCGTTTGACGATTCGAAGATCTTCGGATTCGCGACTGCCCGGACCGGAACGACGGCTTGGGCTGCTGTCGAATAGGCACGAGACAATGGGTTGTGCGGTGTCTGACCGTCCGAATATCCGCGATCAACGTTGCGGTACCAACAGTATTTGAGCGTCGAACTTTCAATTTCCAGCTTTATCTGGAAATCACCATCCCAATCACCAGGAGACCCCACATGAGCAGCGCCGCCAATCGAATCAAGGACATTGGACCAGAGCCGAATTCGTTCGACATCGAACGCGCAACGAAGGAGAACCCAGATTACCGTTCCGTCGCTTGGAGCGGGAGGTATTTGCAAGTGACGCTGATGTCGATCCCCGCCGGCGGCGACATTGGTCTCGAAGCGCATCCGCAAACCGACCAGTTTCTGCGCCTTGACTCCGGGCGCGGCCGGGTGCAGATGGGAGCAGCGAAGGACAAACTGACGTTCGAACAGGAAGTCTCAGACGGTTGGTGCGTGCTTGTTCCGGCGGGAACTTGGCACAACATCACCAATATGGGTAGGACTCCGATGCAGGTTTACGCGATCTACGCGCCCGCGCACCACAGCCCTGACAAAGTGCAGGCGACGGCGGCGGCGGCCGAAGCCGACGACAACGATGAGCCAGCGGCTTGGTCAGTGCAGTCAAAACACGCGCCCGATAAACACGGGTGAGCTGATCTCTCAGCGAGATGCGGTCGGGCGTCGGCCCCTGCACTGGCAGCGGCGTGAATCGCAGCACGCCGACAGCGGCTGCGCAACGTGCGCGCCGGGAGTCCCTGCGTCAAGTAGCCTTGGACGATGTGCGTCTGAAGCCAGTGGAAAATCGTTTGAAAGGGCTTCGGGCTGTCGCGAAACATCGCGGTGTCGGCAACACAACCTGGGTGCAGCGTGTTGAATACGATCCCCTTTTGGAAGGCAAACGCATCTTCCGTAAGATAGTGCCAACGCCACTTGAAAGGATCTCCGCCATGACCCAAGGCCAAGCCATCGTCTTCGACGCCCCGCAGCAGTTGTCGGTCCAGACCCTGGAGCTGAAACCCTTCGAGGCCGCAGACCTCGAGGTGGAGGTGAGTTTCAGTGGCATCAGCACCGGCACCGAGCGCTTGTTGTGGGACGGCACGATGCCGCCGTTCCCTGGCCTGGGCTACCCCCTCGTGCCCGGCTACGAGACGGTGGGCACGGTGGTCCGCGCGGGCGCGTCGGCCATGGTGCCAGTGGGCGTGTCGGTTTTCGTGCCAGGCTCTTACAGCTTCCAGGGCGTGCGCAACATCTTCGGCGGCGCGGGCTCGCGACTGATCGTGGCGCATGAGCGCGTCGTGCAGGTGGCGCCTGAACTCGGCGCCAAGTCGGTGCTGCTGGCACTGGCTGCGACCTGTTACCACGCGCTGGCTTTCGGCGGTTCGCGCGAGCCCGTCGTCGCCCCCGACCTGATCGTGGGCCACGGCGTGATGGGCCGATTGCTCGCACGTATCACGCTGGCGCTGGGCCTGCCCGCGCCGACGGTGTGGGAGGTGCAGTCCGCACGCCGCGAGGGCGCGACCGGCTACGCGGTGATCCATCCAGACGACGACCCGCGCAAGAATTACACCTCGATCTGCGATGTCAGCGGCGACGCCTCGATCCTGAACGGGCTGATCTCGCGCCTCGCCCCGGGCGGCGAGGTGGTGCTGGCGGGCTTCTACAAGCAAGACCTGAGCTTCGCGTTCGCGCCTGCGTTCATGCGCGAAGCCACCATCCGCATCGCGTCGCAGTGGAAAAAACACGACTTGCTGGCGGTGACCGCGCTGGTCGAGCGCGGCGCGCTGTCACTCGACGGGCTGATCACGCATACGCTGAACCCGGGCCGCGCCCGCGAGGCCTACGAGATCGCGTTCGGCGACCCGCAGTGCCTGAAGATGATGATCGACTGGCGTGCCTGATCGCCGGGTTGCAGGCGCTGAAGACAGGTGTACTCGGTCCGAGCGCGCAGACCACCGATCATCTTCTGCCCGGTGTTTCCACCGGACCAGAGTGCAGACCGGGTGTTGGAGTACCTACGCCGGGGTTGGCGCCAGCCCAGGCATCGCCAGAGCGACTCATGCCTTGCGGCCCCGTCGCCGCGCCCACTTGATACCCTCGAACCACACCACGCTGAGCACGCCCAGTCCGCAAGCCGCAGCCAGCTCGTGCGCCGGCAGCGGCGCGAATCGCAGCACGTCGACAGCCCAGGGAATATAGAGTGCCGACAACAACAGCACCATAGCCAGTCCCACCACCCCCCACAACGTCCAATTGGGTGTGCGCAGCGTCGTCCACAGCGATCGCGTGGCCGACCGGTTGGACAGGATCAGCGCCAGGTTACCCACCACCAGGGTCGCGAATGCAAAGGCCCGTGCCTCGGGCTCGGGAATGCGTGGGCTGGCCCATGCGAATGCGCCCATCACCACGGCCAGCACGCCCAGGCCCTGCACCAGTGCCAGGCCCAGGGTGGCGCCGCCAAACAGCGGCGCAGTGGCATCGCGCGGTGGCCGTTGCATCACATCGCTCTCTGCCGGCTCGTTCTCGAATGCGATCGAGCAGGCCGGGTCGATGATGAGTTCGAGCAGGGCGATGTGCATCGGGTACAGCAGGGGCGGCCAGCCGAACAGCACCGGCAACATGGCCATGCCCGCGATGGGCACGTGCACGGCCAGGATGTACGACATGGCCTTGCGCAGGTTGTCGAAAATGCGTCGACCCAGCCGTACTGCAGCAACGATGGCCGCGAAGTTGTCGTCGATCAGCACCAGCGAGGCCGACTCGCGGGCCACGTCGGTGCCGCGCCCGCCCATGGCCACGCCCACATGCGCGGCGCGCAGGGCAGGGGCGTCGTTTACGCCGTCACCCGTCATCGCGACGATGTCTTCGCGGGCCCTCAGCGCCTGCACGATGCGCAGTTTCTGCGCGGGCGCGATGCGGGCGCACACGCTGACGGTGGCCATGCGTTTGCGCAGTGCCTCGTCGCCGAGCGCCGTGATGTCGTCGCCGGTCAGCACGTCGCCCTCGTGTTCCGCCAGTCCCGCCTGCCTGGCGATGGCCCTCGCGGTGGCCGGGTAGTCGCCGGTGATCATGACCACCCGGATGCCCGCGGCGCGGCATTCGGCCACGGCGGCTGGCACCCCGGCGCGCACCGGGTCGGCCAAGCCGAGCAGCCCGATGAACTCGAAGTCGAAGCCGTGCTCGTCTGCCGGCCAGTCCTGCCCCGCAAACGAGCTACGGGCCGCTGCCAGCACGCGCAGTCCCTGGGCCGCCAGTTCGTCGACCACGCTGGCGATGCGCGCCTTCTGCGCAGCGCCGAGGTGACACAGGTCGATCACTGCTTCCGGTGCGCCTTTGGCGGCGACGGTCTGGGTGCCGTCGCCGGATGCCGACCACACATGTGACATCGCCCGCAGCGCCGGGCTGAGCGCATAGGTCTGCACCAGGCGCCAATCCTGGTGCAGATGCTCGGTATCGGCCAGGAAGCGCCCGCCGAGTTGGTGAAAGGCTTTCTCCATCGGGTCGAAGGGGTCGACCACGCTGGCCAGGATCGCCACTTCCACCAGCGTGTGGAAGGCCTTGGGCAGCGGGCTTTTGGCCAGCGACTCCAGCGCCAGGCGCTCGGTCAGATCGGCACCGCCAGCGACCAGGTGGGTCACCGTCATGCGGTTTTCGGTCAGCGTACCGGTCTTGTCGCTGCACAGCACTGTGGTGGCGCCGAGGGTCTCGATGGCGTTGATGCGCCGGGTCAGCACGCCCTCCCTGGACAGTCGGCGCGCACCGAGCGCCGGAAACACCGTCAGCACCATCGGGTATTCCTCGGGCAGCAAGGCCATGGCCAGGGCGATGCCCGCCAGCAGGGCCTGCAGCCAGTCGCCCTTAGTCAGGCCGTACACCAGTATCAGCAACAGGCTGAGCGCCAGGGCCAGCAAGGCCAGGTTGCGGACCAGTCGGGCCGTCTGTTTCTGCAGCGGCGAGCGTTCGTCCTCCACGGTACCCAAGGCAGTGCCGATGCGGCCGATCTCGCTGCGCTCTCCAGTGGCCGTCACACGCGCCAGCGCGTGGCCCTGCACGATCAGCGTGCCGGCGTAGACCGCAGGCAGGTCGTCGCCGCTCGGCGCAACGCGCGCGGTGTCTGCAGGCTTTGCCGCCACAGCCAGTTCATCGGGCTTCGCCATCCGCTTGCCTACTGGAACCGCCTCGCCCGTCAGGAGTGATTCGTCGGCCCGGACGCCGTCTGCGGACACCAGCAAGGCATCAGCCGGGACGCGGTCGCCCTCGCTGAGCTTGAGCAGGTCGCCACACACCACATCGCAACCGGCGATGCGCTGGGGTTTTCCGTCGCGGACGACCAGCGCGCGCGGGCTGGTGAGGTCGCGCAATGCTTCGATGGCGCGCTCGGTCTTGCCCTCCTGGTACAGCGTCAGCGCCACGGTGACGACTACAAAGCCAAAGAGCGTCAGGCCCTCCTGCAGGTCGCCGAACACCAGGTACAGCGTTCCCGCTGCGAGCAGCAAAAGAAACATGGGCTCGCGTACGGTCCCCGTCGCTATGGACCACAAGGAGCGTGTCTGCCCTCCAGGCAGTGCATTGGGGCCGTCCGTCGCCAGACGCTGAGCCGCCTCCGCCGCAGTCAGACCCGATTCGGGGTCTGGCGCAGGTGTGCTTGCAGAGGTGCGGGTCGCCGGGACAAGCTCAGCAAATTCAGCGGGAGTTTCAGGCATTTCGGGGCCGGAACGTCGGCCATCTCCTTGCCTGACAGCCTACGATGGGCTGCGCTAGGAGTCTGTACGCTCGCGAACTGACGTGATGCGCAACGGCGGGAGCGAGAAGCGATCGTCGGCAGGGGCCGCAAGCTCCTCAGTACTTCACAGATCCGAGGCGCCGTGCTCGCAGCCGCCGTAGCTGCTTGTCGGCGCTACAGAGTAATTGCGCTCTTTGGACGACAGGACGAGCTTGGCCTTCATGTTGGCTTCGCACTTTTTCAGGAACTCGGCCTTGGTGGCGCCGGTGAGTTTGCGCGCGTTGGCCTCGGTGTTGCAATTGGCGCCTTGCGCAAAGGCCGTACCGGCAAAAGTCAGGACGATGGCGGAGATCAGGGTTTTCATCAGAATTCGCTCCATGTAGAAATGGGGGGGATGATGCGGAACAACGGCCGTGGTGCATGCCGCCGTTCCAGTGTGCCGCAATTTGCGCCGGGCAGCAAGAGGAGCTGCCCATTCACCCCACTTCGACAGTCGCCCGCGCACCGGTTGGGCCGTGCAAGTTGCCACCGGGCCCCGGGGTAGACTCGTTTGTAGGTTCGTTTACACGCCCACGCCCCATGTCCCGCCCTGAACGCCAGCACCGCAGCAGCTACCACGCGATCCGCCCGATCACCACGCGCTGGATGGACAACGATATGTATGCGCATGTCAACAATGTGGTCTATTACGCCTTCTTCGACACGGTGGTCAATGCCTTCCTGATCGAGCACCAAGTGCTGGACGTCCAAGCCGGCGAGGTGATCGGCCTGGTGGTCGAGACCGGTTGCCACTATTTTGAACCGGTGGCGTTCCCTGAAATGGTGCACGGCGGCCTGCGCGTGGCCCACCTGGGCAAATCCAGCGTGCGTTACGAGGTGGGGCTGTTTCGGGAGGATGGCACGCTGGCCGCTGCACAGGGCCATTTCGTGCACGTATATGTAGACCGGGTGCATCGCCGCCCGGCCGCCGTTCCGGCACCGATGCGCGCAGTGCTCGCCGGCATCCTGGCGCCTGGCCTGTCGGCTGGCTGACGCCTGTCAGACCGTCATTGCCCCGGCGACCTTGGGCATGGTGGACAGGATCGGCGTCTCGACAAAACCTGGTGCCACGGCGTTCACGCGGATCCCCTGTGCAGCGCCGGTAATGATCGCCACCTTGTTCTTCAGCCTTATCTGTAAAACGCCTCCACCGTGCCCTTGAGTTTGATCAGCAGGGGCTGGCCCTTGCGGTCGAGTGTTTTGCCGGCAGGCACCTTGACCCAGCCTTCGCTGACGCAGTATTCTTCGACATCGGTGCGCTCCTTGCCATTGAGGCGGATGCCCACGTCGTGTTCGAACACCGCCGCCAGATGGTACGGGCTGCGCACATCGGCGGACAGGCGGTCGGGCAGGGCAGGTGGGGAGGGTGGGGAAAGCGGGTTGGGAATCGGTTCAGTCATGGGGTGGGATTTTCCATGATTCGCAACTCGACCCGGCTCAACGCAGGCCCGGCCAGTCGCTGACGATCTCGCGGGCGTCGGCCCAGCACGAATGCGTGCCGCTGCTGATGCGGTGCGGCAGCATGATGCGCGCCACCGGGCCGGCGGCCAGGGCGCGCGCATCGAGCACCACGCATTCGGAGCGGTCTTGCGCCATGTCGGTCACGAAGCTCACCACGTAGCCGTCGTCTTCAGTCTTCGCGTCGTGGCAGGGGGCAAACGGCGATTCACTGCCGAAGCGGTCCTTGCCGAACCGATACGACTGCGACGCACGCGTCGTATGGTCGTAGCGCGTGATGCCGTCGAACAGGAATGCACCCGGGTGCGTCACCATGTGGTAGGAATAGCGATACGGCCGGCCCCCATACTGTGCATTGACCATGCCGAACTCGAAATGGCGGTCGTCCAGGCGCTCCTCGTGCGTCTCACCGGTGCGCAGGTTCAGCCGCCAGCAGTACAGCGTGGGGCCGTATCGGTCGGGGCCCATCGTGGCGCCGGTATTGTCGTAACCCGCCTTGGGCATGGGGGTTTTCTGGTGGTAGCCGTGCAGCACGATCTCGTCGCCTTCTTCCCAGGCGTTGAGCCAGTGCAGCACATAGGTCGGGCTGGCCTCGAACCAGCGTACACCGGTCTGCGGCGTGCCGCGGCGCGGTACCACCGCAAAGCGGGACGGCTTGTCGGGGTAGTAGCTGAGCTTGTGCTTGCCCTGGGCCAGCAGCGCCTCGTCCCAGTGCAGCGGAAAGTCGTTGAGGATCGCGAAATGCTCGGTGAAAAGCATGTCGTGTGGCAGCCGCGGCCCCGGCAGCGGAACCGGTACGTAGTGCACCAGCTGGTTGTTTCGGTCGACCTCGCCGTAGTGCATGTAGGGCGCCTGCTTGCTGTAGTTGAAAAACAGCAGGTCGCCGGTCCGTGGATCGACTTTCGGGTGCGCCGAGATGCCGCCATCGGGCAACACGCGCGCGCCCCAGGCGTCCACACCCTTGAGCTCCAGCGTGCGGGCGTCCAGCCGGTAGGGCTCGCCGCACTGGTAAAAGGTGGCCAGCGCCTGGCCCGCATGCACGATCACGTCGGTGGCGGCAGTGTCGCGCAGACCGCCGCGAGCACCCCAGCCCGGTCGCTGAGCCAGCGAGGGCTTGTCGATCAGGCCCGCATACAGCGCGTGTCCTGCCGCCTGCTCCTCGTTGAACGCCTGGGTGCGGATGAAGCGGTTGCGGTACTCGCAGCGCCCGTTCTGGAAACTCATCAGGTGCAGCATGCCGTCGCCGTCGAACACATGGAAGGTGCCCAGCGGCTGCTGTACCGGGTTCTGGGTGTTGCGCAGGTACACGCCATCGAGGCGTTCGGGAATCTTGCCGATCACCTCCAGGTCGGTGGCGTTGTATTCCACGTAATTGGGCGTGAACGGCCCGGTCATGTAGGGGTGCTCGCCGGGGTTCAACGTGGGATGGATGCGGTCGACGACTACGGTGCTCATGGTGCTGTGCGGCTCCTGGGGTGTGTGTGGGCTGGCCGTGAGCGAATGTCAGGCGGCCATGGTCTGCGGGGTTTCTGCTGCCAGCTGCGCGCGCAGTTCGCGCTTGAGCACCTTGCCTACCGGGTTGCGCGGCAGTTGCTCCAGCAACAGCAAGCGCTCGGGCAGCTTGAAGGCGGCCACCTCCTCCACGTCGCGCAGGTAGGCAACCAGCTCCTGCAAATTCAGGGTGGTACCGGTTTGCGGCACCACCACTGCGCAGACTCGCTCGCCCATCGCCGGATCGGGGTAACCGACAACCGCTGCCTCACGCACCCCGGGGTGCGCCAGCAGCAGGCCCTCGACTTCTTCCGACGAGATGTTCATGCCGCCACGGATGACGATGTCCTTGTGGCGCCCCGCGAAGCGATAGAACTGTTGCCGCTCGCCGGCGATCTCGAACAGGTCGCCGGTGCGGTAGAAGCCTTGCGCGTCAAAGGCGCGCGCGGTGAGTTCGGGCGCACGGAAATACCCGCTGAAGATGGTGGGGCCCTGAAAGCGCAACTCGCCCACTTGGCCGGTTTCGGTGATCTCCTCGTCGGTGTCCGGGTCCACCAGGCGGGTGCGGATCTTCTTCGAATTGGACAGCGACCATTCGAACCCCGGTACGCCGATGCGCGGGAAATATCTCGCGCGTTGGCTGCGGTCCGGCATGTCCTGCGGGCTCGACGACAGGGCTGCGCCCTCGTTGGACCCAAAGTAGTTCACCACCTCGATGTTGAAGCGCTGCGCGAACTGCTCAACCAGCCATTCCGCTACCGGCGCGCCGCCCGATCCGACGCGGTGCAGGCGCTGCAGGTCGACGCCGGTCATGCGCTCGGGGTTCTTGACCAGCATGGTCAGAACCGCCGGCGCGGCCACCGTGTAGTCGATCGGGTTGTTGCGCAGCTGGTCCAGGAACACCTCCAGATCGAACGGGTGGTGGTGGTGCAGCGCGCCGCCCACCAGCAGCCAGGCCGCCAGGCTGGTCGATACACCGGCCATATTGACGAAGGGGAACGGGATCAGCAATTGCGCACCGGGTTGCAGCTGCCCTGCATCGATGACCGACTGGCCCACGATCAGCCATTCGTTGTGGTTGCGCGGCACGCCCTTGGCACGCGCCTCGGTGCCCGAGGTCCAGCAGATCGTCAGCACGTCGTGGGCCGTGAGACCGATGGCCGCCATGTGGGCACGCAGCGCCGGAGCGTCGAGGGGGGTGGTTTCGGCCAGGGCCGTGTCCAGGTCGACAATGCCGCCCGGCAGGTCGCCGCCGCCATGCGCCCAGATCTGCTCGATACTCGTAAACAGGTGCGCATGCGACTTCCATTGCGCAGCCGATTCGTAGTGCCCCAGTTGCCGCGTGGTGATCGCCACCCGCGCGCCGGTGCTGCCGCACACATGCGACAACTCGTGGGCGCGGTATTGCATGGGCACGGGCGAGAGCACGATGCCGCTGACAGCGCACGCCAAATACCAAGCGTGCAGCTCCACGCAGTTGGGCAACTGCACCACGACGATGTCGTCCTTGCGCAGGCCCTGTGCGTGCATCAGCGCCACCGCGCGCCCCACGTGCTGCTGCAGTTCGCTCCAGTTCCAGCGCCGGGGTATGCCGCCGAACAACGTATGGCGGTTGGGGGCATCGGCTACTGCCAGCGCACCGGGTTGCCGCGCCGCCGTCTCCAGCAGGAGCTCGCCCATGGTCTTTTCGCCCCACCAGCCAAGTGCGACATACCGGTCGATGGTTTCTTGCGCTACCAGCACCATGGCTTATTTCCAGCGGTCCAGCGTCTGCTGGCTCACGAAGGTGGCGTGGAATCCGTGCGGCACCCGGCGCGGAAGCAGGATGCGCGCCACCGGACCTTCGGCGAGACGCGCACCGCGGCAGTCGAACACCTGGATCTCCGAGCGCTGGTCCACCGGGTTCCAGACCAGCCCCACCAGGTAGCCATCGTCTTCGGCCTGGCTGTTGTCGCGCGGCGCAAAACCCGGCTCGTTGTAGAAGAACTGGGGCCCGGCGCTGTAGGCGATGTACCCCCCGGTCTCCAGGTTGTATTTCACCAGCCCCGAGAAGCGCGGCTCTTCGCGTCCGCCCTGCGGAAACAGCACGTTGTACGAAAAGCGGTTCTTGCGCCCCTGGTACGCGCTGTTGATGACCGGAAACTCGGTGTTGAGCACGTCGTCGATGGCGCGCTCGGTGGTCTGGCTGGTCTTCAGGTTGAAGCGCCATTCGTAGAGCAGAAAGTCGCGTTGGCGCAGGTGGATGGTCTGCTCCAGGCGGCGCGCATCCGGTCGGCCGTCGGCACCCTCGTGCATGCGGTAGGGCGTGCCCACCATGACGATCTGGTCGCCTTCTTCCCAGGCGTTCACTACATGCAGCATGTAGCAGGGCTTGGCGGTGAACCAGCGGATCTCGCTGGCCTGGCCGTACCGCGGCACGATGCCGAATCGTGTGGGCTGGTCGGCATGGAAGCGCAGCTTGTAGCGACCCAGCGCCAGGGCCTCGGCGTCTGGGCGCAGCGGAAAGTCGTGCAGGATCGAATAGTGCTCGGTGATCGCCATGTCGTGCGGCAGGCTGGGGCCGTCGAGCGGCACGTCGATCTTGTGTTTGAGCTGCCGGTCGGCACCCACCACGCCGTACTGCATGAAGGGGGCTTTCAGTGCGTAGTCGAAGAACAGCAGTTCGCCGGTGTGCTCGTCCGGCCGCGAGTGGGCAGAAATGCGCGAAAGGGTGCCGTCGAAATCGGCCGTGCCCAGTGTCTCCAGCGTGTCCGGGTCGACCGCGTAGGGCATGCCCGAGCGGTACCACATGCTGATCAGCCGGCCGGCGTGATACTTGACGTCGGTATTCGACGTGTTCTTGAGGGGCTGGTCCGGCCGGTCCTTGCGCATCGGCTCCTTGAGGCCTTTCCACAGCGGATGGCCGGCCGCCTTTTCTTCCTGCAGCCCGCTGGTCTGGACCCAGCGGTTACGGTAAGTGACCTGGCCGTTGCGAAAACGCACCGCATGCAGCATGCCGTCGCCGTCGTAGGCGTGGTAGCGCCACTCGGGGGTGTAGTAGGCGTTGGGCCCGTTGCGCACATACAGGCCGTTGAGGTCTGTCGGCACCTGGCCGATCACGGGCAGATTGTCGAAAACGCACTCGTCGTGCACTGGGGCGTTGTTGCCGGACAGGGCGGGAATGTCGTGAACGGGCAGGTCGTCGAGGGGCATGGTGTTGTCTCCAAGGCAGAGCCAAAATCGTGTCGTGGCTCAAAGTCTACGAAGATACCGCCCGTGTGGTGTCCAGAAATATCGTTATATTGGCGTTTGTTTCGATATGTCAAACAAGTCATCTGTTGCCACACCGCGCCGTGTACCGGCCAGCATGCCCGAATACGAGGGCGACCGCCAGTTCGCCACCACCCTGGCGCGCGGCATGGAGTTGCTGCGCTGCTTCACGCCTACCGAGCCGGTGCTGGGCAACAAGGACCTCTCCCAGCGCCTGCGGTTGCCGGCCCCCACCGTGTCGCGGCTCACCTACACCCTGGTCGCCATGGGTTACCTGGCGCAGGACGAACACCAGGGCAAGTACCGGCTGGGGTCGGCGGTGTTGTCGCTTGGCTTTCCGCTGCTGGAGCTATTCAGCATCCGGCGCCGCGCCCGCCCCCTGATGCTGGAACTGGCCCGCACCACGGGCGGCTCGGTGTCGATCGGCATCCGCGACCGCTTGAACATCGTCTATATCGAAGCCATCCGCACCCACCTCCAGCGACTGTACCCGCTGGACGTGGGCACCACCCATTCGCTGGCCGGCACAGCGATCGGGCGCGCCTGTCTGCTGGCCTGCAGCCTGACCGAGCGCGAGGCACTGCTCAACCAGCTGCGCATCAAGGCGCGGGCCGAGTGGGAGCAGCACCAGGTCGAGTTGCTGCGCAACCTGGCCGACTACCCGCGTGCCGGATGCTGTGTATCGGTGGGCGAGATCCATGCCGATGTGCAGGCGGTGGCCGTGCCGCTGGGCCGCATCGACCGGGGCGAACCGGCGGCACTGAACTGCTCGTTCCAGGGCCGCCCGCTGGACCGGGTCTGGTTGCAGCAGGACATTGCGCCGCAATTGCAGCAGATGGCGCGCCAGCTGATGTGATCCGGCCGCCGCGCAGGCCGGGTGTATGATCGCCTCATTCATTGGGGAGTAGCCGCTCTTCGTCTCGAAGAGGCTTGCGTCAACATACTTGGGTGCCTGAGGCAGCCATGGTGCAAGCGGTCCATCAGCCTGGCAAGACCTTTGACCACATCGCTTCTGCTCGCGCCGGGGACGTGATGGGGTCATTCGTCGCACCTCCGGCCCAGGACAATCCCATGGAAGCCCTCTTCGTATCCACCGGCGTCGTTGCGCTGGCCGAAATCGGCGACAAGACCCAGTTGCTGGCGTTCATCCTGGCGGCACGTTTCAAGAAGCCGCTGCCCATCATTGCCGGCATCCTGTGCGCCACCATCATCAACCACGGTCTGGCCGGGGCACTGGGCGCCTGGATCACCACGACGGTCAGCCCCGACATCCTGCGCTGGATCCTGGGCGCATCCTTTCTGGGCATGGCCGTCTGGACGATGATTCCCGACAAGATCGAGGAAGAGGAAACGCAGGTGGCGCACAAGCTCGGTGTCTTCGGCGCCACCTTCATCACCTTCTTTCTGGCCGAGATGGGCGACAAGACGCAGATCGCCACCATTGCCATGGCGGCGCACTACGCCAGCCCGGTGCTGGTGGTGATCGGCACCACGCTGGGCATGCTCATCGCTGACGTACCGGCCGTCTTCATCGGTGACCGCATGGCCAACAAGATCCCGATGAAGCTGGTGCACGGCATTGCGGCCGCGCTGTTTGCGGGCTTGGGCGTGGCCACCCTGCTGGGCGCTGGCGCAAGCCTGGGGTTCTGAGCGGCCCCGCTGCGGGTCAGCGCTGCGCGGCGCGGGCCTGTACTGCCACCCAGCGGCCGGCCTGGCGTTCCAGCACGTAGGTTTCGGTTGCCTCGAAACGGTAGGGCTGCCCGTTCTGGCGCCCCTGCTCGATAACCACGGAACGTAGGCCGATGCGCCGGCAGTCGCCGGGGGTTTCGGGCCAGCCGTCGGTGGACACGCGGCGCTGGCGGTACTCGCGCAGCCCCGCAATGGCGGCCACGGTGCTCTCGACGAAGGTTTCGCGGTCCACGCTCAGCGTGCTGCTGCGCCCGTCCTGGGTGCGCACTGTGGCCTGCACCTCGGCGTTGGCAGCGAACAGGCGCAGCACGCCTGCGGCATTGCGCCGCACGATGGCGCGGTCGAACTCGGCCAGCCAGGCGCGGGCGACGGCATTCGCGCCGCAGCTGTTGGTGCCTTCGCGCAAGGGTTCCGCAGGGGCGGCCGTGGCAAGGGCTGTGGCTGTGGATGCGGGGGCTGCCGCCGCGCCACCGAGGGTTGCGCTGGCCACGATCGTCGCGCTGGTCGCAGGGCCGGTCGTGCCGCCGGATGCGCCAGCGCCTGGCGTACCGCCTGTGCGCCGCAGTTCCTCCAGCAGGCGCAGGGACTCCGCGTCGTTGCGCAGCGACAGCTGGTCGAGTTCGGCATCGAACTCGCCCGGTACAAAGAATCCGGGCACCCGGTCCAGCAGCACCGGCAGCAGAAGGGTCAGCAGCGAGCGGGTGTTGGCGCTGCGGTTGGCCCGCACGAAGCCCACCCGGCCGGGCGGGATGTCGACCTGGCTGCCGTTGGCATCGAGCGTGGTGCCGCCGCGGTTGACCTTGTCATAGGTGCCTTCTGTCTGGCCCAGACTGCCCGCCAGCTCCGGTGTCAGCACGAAAGGTTCGTGGTCGGTGCCGCGGATGCCGATGGTGGCCGAGGGCGTGAGCACGCGGTAACCGGCGCGGTTCGTGTGGCCGATCCAGCCGGTGACCATGCGGATCGATCCCATGAACAGGCGCAGGCTCAGGTTGTCGGTCGGTTTGCCCTCGGCCGCAAAGCGCTCGGCGACGAACACGCCACCCGGGCGCACGGCCAGCAGCCCGGCATCTTCCGTGCGCAGAACGGCCTCGGACGCTGCGCTGGCGCTGACGCGTTCACCCACGAATACGCGGTCGCCTTCGCGCAGCACGCGTACCCGGCTCCCATCGGTCGTGGTGGCGCTCACTTCGCCGCGCATGCGCAGCACCGAGGCAAAGCGTTGTTCGGCGTCGCGGTCGGTGGCGCTTGGTGCAGTCTGCGCATGGGCCGCATGGCCTGCCATCAGCCCCAGCCAGACCACCCCCGGAAGGATAACGCTGCGCCATGCTGCACAGGACTGGCCGACGCGTCGCTGCATGGCAGCGCTGGCTGCCAGCAGGAGCGATTCAAGGGGACAGTCGGGAGCGGGGGGTGCCATGCAGGAAGGAGAAAACCGTACACCACCGGTTGTACACCATTTGTATGCGATTGTTACCTGTTGGGGCGAGAACCTGCCCCAACCCATGGCGCTACGCGCGCGCTCAATGCGTCGGACCGCGCCGCTCCGCAAAAGTCTTGACGCCCATCGCGCACACGTGGCGCACCAGAAGGCGGCGGAAAGCGCCGGGGTCAACGCCCGGCTCAGCGTCGGCCGGGCGCTTGTCACGCAACAGCGGGTGACGCTCGTTCTGGGAGCGGGCGTGGAAGCCCGGGGCAAAGATGCGCGCTGTGCCGTGCACCAGGCCAGAGCCCGGGCCCAGCAGGGCCGGCACCGCAGCGGCGACCTCGGGCGAGAGGCACGCCACATGGGCCAGCCCGCGCACCGCCAGGGCCAGCCCGCCCGGATCGACCCCGAAGTGGCGCGATTGGGCCTTGTGCGTCAGCGCGATGATGGGCAGGTTTCGCCGCTCGGACAACACATGGGCGCATAAACCCTCGAGATGGGCCGACTCGCTGACATACCGGGCTTCGCCCTGCACCGGGAAGCCGCCGTCATCCAGGGCCAGTTGGTCGACCCAGGCGCCCAGCAGCTTGGGCGGCGCTACCACCATGGGTGCATGGTGCACGTCGGAGCACGAGGTCTGCACGTCCAGCAGGTCGTCCTGCCCGGTGTCGGTGATGGTGGCGCGCGTGGACCAGATGCGCTGGCTGCGTTTTTCGCTGTGCATCACGGTCAGGGTCCAGGTTCTGCCGTCGCGCGAGGTGGTCACCCGCAGTGCATGGTCGTGCATGGTGCGTTCTATCTGGTGCTGCGCCATGTCGCGGGCCAGTGGCACCAGGCGCGGCCATTTGGCACCCACCCATTCCCAGGCCAGTTGCTGGGCCCGGCGGCGGTTGCGGGCCGCGTTTTCGCCACTGGCGAGGGTGGCATGCACCACCGTCTGCAAGGGCCCCGAGGGCGGGGGGGTGGGAACGGCTGCGCTTTGGAGGTGAGCTTGGGTTTGGAGCATGC
>Ga0209181_10003458_pt1 | contig 24344 bp, 23 predicted proteins | sample MAT05_FD_187208 | JGI IMG/M metagenome (GOLD analysis project Ga0209181, IMG submission 187208) | Freshwater microbial communities from Lake Fryxell liftoff mats and glacier meltwater in Antarctica - MAT-05 (SPAdes) (version 2) | ecosystem: Environmental > Aquatic > Freshwater > Ice > Liftoff...
GAACGTGGACACCCAGATTCGCGAAGAGGTTGGCTTCACCGACGGTCGCATTTACGTCCGTGGGAAAATGCACACCCGGGGTTCCCAGAAACGGGCTGACTACATCCTCTACTACAAGCCGAACATTTCTTGATGGGTGATTTCGTGCTCCAGCTTCGATTGTTCGAGATCAAAGCGATTTAACTGACCAGCGAGGGCTTCCTGCTCCGGCAGCTTTGGAATCTTCACTTGCAGCGGCAAGATGTGTTTTGGTTTTAACTCGGTCTTGATGCCATCTGGAATCTGCTGCTTCAGCAATTCGCCAAACTCTGAACTTTTGAAGAACCACTTGAGGAACTCGACTGAGATTCGGTCCGCGTTGAACTCGTAGGCCGAGTAATGGATTGTCGCTAAAACGTCCTCGTCGTCCTGATAGACAGAAATTGCGCCTTTGGCTGCGTTGATTCCCGAGATCACCAAGTCACCATTTTTGATGCGGATCATGTCGGTCTTTGTGTCCGTCTCGGCGTCGAGGTGGATTGCCCCTGAGAAGTCGATTTTCTTGATTCGCTGCAACCCAAGTTGGTTGGCGTCCTCGTGTTTGATTCGTCCTTCCCGTTCCGTCAGGAACTCGGACAGGCTTGTAGGGTGCCAGTTCATCCGATTTGTTTCTGAAGTTCGCCAAGGATGTTCTTGGTTGTTTCAAGTGATGCGTTGAGCCGCGATAGAACTTCCTTTGCTGAAAGATCCTTTTCCTCTTTCTCCCGGTGCGGATTCTTCACATCCAGATCAAACCCGCGTTTCAAATCCCCGACCTTCACTTTCCGCGCGACTTCGTTTTCCTCGCGCTTGGTCCACCATTCAATCATGGGGGCGAATTCGGCGAACTGAATGCCTTTGGTTTTGGAGTAGCTTTTTTGGCCCTCGGGCAGGCGGTGCTCGTAATACCAGATTTCCTTCGTCGGTGTGCCTTTCTCGAAAAAGAGCAGGTTCGTGGAGACGGTGGCGGGGTGGAACGTCGATTGCGGGAGGCGGACGATGGTGTGGAGGTTGCAGTCGGTGAGGAGTTTCTCGCGGATGCGCTCTTTGTAGCCGTCGCCCGTGATGCAGCCATCCGGGAGGACGATGGCGCAGCGGCCACCGGGCCGGAGGAGCTGGATGAAGAGAATGATGAAAAGGTCGGCGGATTCCCGGCAGCGAAAGGTGGCGGGGAAGTTCGTCTCCACGCCGTCGGCGATGCCTGCACCGAAGGGGGGATTGGCGAGGATGACCTGCACCTGCTGCTTGGGGCCGATGCTGTTGTATTCTGTCTTGAGGCTGTCCCGGTAGTGGTAGTCGGGGACGTCCATGCCGTGGAGGATAAGATTGGTGAGGCCGAGCACGTAGGCGACGGGTTTGTATTCCCAGCCGGTGATGGATTTCTGGAGGATCGCTTCGTCGTCGAGGGTGCGGACTTCCTTCTCGCGGATGTAATCAATGGCAGCGCTGAGGAAGCCGCCAGTTCCAGCGGCGGGGTCGAGCACGCGATCGCCCAGCCGTGGGGCGGTCATCTGGGTCATGAGCTGGGTGATGGCGCGCGGCGTGTAATATTCGCCCTTATTCCCGGCATCCCGCAGTTCGATGAGGATGGATTCGTAGATCGTGCCGAAGATGTGGCGGTCGTCGCTGTTGTTGAAGTCGAAGCCATTGAGCTGGTTGATGACCTTGCGCATAGCGTAGCCGGACTTCATGTAATTATTCAGGCCTTCAAAAACTTCACGGACTATTCCCGCCCGCTGCGGGGCGTGGAGGGCTTTGATGTCCTTGAGTTTGACGAAGAGACCATCGGTCGGGTGGTCGATGAAGAGGAGGAGTTCATCCCCTGTGATGCCCTCGGGATTGGCGGCCCAATTCCGCCACTGGAATTTTTCTGGGATGACGGACTGGTAGCGTTCGCGGATGAGTTCGAGTTCTTGGTCTTTGTTATCGATGATCTTCAGGAACATCATCCAGCCGAGCTGCTCCAGCCGCTGGGCGTCGCCGGAAATACCCTGGTCTTCGTTCCGCATGATGTTGCGGACGTTTTTGATGATGGAGGAGATATTGGGCATGGTCAAAAGCGGGGAAAGGGGCGCGTTTCGAGCTCAGGTGCAAATGAGCGCAAATAAAAACGGCAAGGGGAAAATCTGTAAGTCGTTGATTATAAGGGAAGATGATTTGCGGGGATGGCTGGAATCGAGACCAAGTGAAAATGAGCGAAAATAAGAATCACCTGCCCCAGTGGGGAATGTAGCGGGCGTATTTGTTTCCCTGGGATTCATCGGCAGGGACAATGAGCCCGGCTTTTTTGGCTGCGGCGATGACGCGGCTGATGGTGGCGATTTTTTCCGCCGTCACGCCAAACCGCTGGCGGAGGCTCTCGTTGGTCATGTAGTCGCGGAGAAGGTATCGCAAGCAGGCATGGAGGTAGCAGGCTTGGACACGTTCCTGTGTGGTCATGATCTCAAAGTCCTTGTGGGCGAAGAGAACGGCGCGGGTGTGCAGGGGCGTGGTCTCGAAACGCGGAGCGGGCAGTTGGAAGACCTCAGTTTCATGCACGACTTTATCGATCCCGGAACCGCGTTCCTCGCAGATGCCGATGCGGCGCATCAAGGAGGCGAGAGCTTCATTGCGGGACTTGGGCGGCGAATCGAGAAATCGGTCGGTTGCGATGAGCGGCTGGCCCGGATTGGTGATTTCGAGGCGATCTTCGAAAATCTCGATCATAGGGCCGGTGCCGGTTTGAGAGAAATCCTGGTGGATGAGCGCATTGGCGACGAGTTCGCGGATGGACATTTCGGGGAACATGGGCACCTCTTTGCGAAGCGCCGTGCCGAGCACCTCATTGTGGGGGAGCCTGGCGTTGATGTAACTGATGAGCCCTTCGAAGCCGTTGGCGTAACCTTTGGCCCCCATCTGTTCGTGGAGCGTGACGATTCGGGTGCGCTCCTGGTAATGGATGACGCGAAGGGCTTTGCGCGCGAGACCCGGGAACCCTGCTGGCCAAGCTCAAGCAGGCCACCTTGCAGGAGGCGATTGCGGGCAAGCTGACCGCCGACTGGCGCGACGCCAACCCGGATGTGGAACCCGCGAGCCAGCTCCTCCACCGCATCCAAGCCGAAAAGGCCCGCCTCATCGCCGCCAAGAAACTCCGCCCCGAAAAACCTCTCCCAAAAATCACCCCCGCAGAAATCCCCTTCGAGATTCCGCAAGGCTGGGAGTGGTGCCGCTTTGAACAACTCACCAGGGCCTATGAGGCAGGAAGCAGCTTCAAGTGTGAAGACCGTGAAGTTGTGGGTGAAGAATGGGGCGTCATCAAAACGAGCGCTATCACTTCTGGCGTTTTCGCTGAACGCGAGAACAAGTTTCTTCGGACAGAATCGCCCGCCGATACGACCGCTCAGGTTGCAATCGGCGACCTTATCTTCTGCCGTGCCAGTGGCTCAAAGGGCCTTGCTGGCAAGTGCGCCATCGTCCGCGAATGCAGTCGAAACCTTCTGCTTTCGGACAAGACCATACGCGTGCCCCTCATGGATGGTGTCAGCCAAGAATACGTCGCCCTTCACAATGACTCCGCTCAAGCCAAAGCCTACTTCGACGGACTTGGAATGGGCAAATCGACTTCCATGAACAACGTCACGCGTGGCGATCTTTTCATGAAGCCCATCCCCCTCCCACCCCTCGCCGAGCAAGCGGCCATCGTCGCGCGGGTGGAGGCGCTGATGTCGCATTGCCGTTTGCTGGCCACCGAGATCGCGCACACCCGCGCCCACGCCGCACACCTCCTCCAAGCCGTCCTCAAAGAAGCCTTCGCCCCCGCCTCTTGAAAAGGGATGAAGTCCACTGCTGGTAACCTCGGCCGTTCTTACCCGAGCAGTTCCAGACATGGAGGCCATCCGCTTTGCCACATTAGTGATGCTCCGCATTATAAAGAGGCATAGGCGAGGTGCCTATGACGGCGGGCAAGATGCCCACCCTACCCGGGAATTTCCGGCTTCGCCGACCAGCCCTGTGCGCTCATTTTCCCACCACTTCCAATCACACTCTAATACCAATTCGTGATTGAGAACGAAGCATCGTAGTAGCGGCGTCACTGTAATCAGCATTACCCACAAGTATTCATGCTCTGCGTTGAGCCACGTTGGGCCCGTTGGGGCTTAGAGCGACGTTCCATTCTCAACCTAAAAACCGCAGTTGAGCTTCACTATCAGAGAAAACCAAGGGGCTCTAGGGGTGAGCCAATACAACTCAATACAACTGCTCCGCAGGTGTGTCTTTTCTCTGTAAAAACGCCAACAAAAACACCCCTTAAACTGCCGTTTTTAGGCTCAATGGAGAATTGGTATAATTTCACTCCCTGAATCCAGGCTCGTGAATATGCCAGATGTTACGCAAACGCTGATGAAGCCCGGCGGGAATATCCTTTGAAAAGTTGATCCGGATGTGTGTCGCCTGGCGTCTGGCTTTGATGACGCCATTCTGGAGATGCATTTCAGCAACAGCTTCGTTGAGGTCGGATAAGAATCCGCGTGGCACGCGACCTTTCAACGGCTGCGCGCGCCCGTTTTCAATGCGGATGATGAAGAGACTGCTGTCCAGCGCCAGCAGCACGGCGCTGACGATTTTACCAAGCATACAATTAAACCGTCTGGATATCGGCCTTGAAAATTTCGAGCGCCTTTTTAATCAGCGGATCGTTTTTGAAATCTTCCGCTGGATCCTTCGGCTTTTCCGGTTCGGGCTTGGGGATCGAGACTGGAACCACGCCCTCGCGGAGCTCGAGGCGAATTTTGATCGGCCTGCCCAGAATATCGGAAATGGTCTCCTGTAAAAAGGTAAGATGATCACGCTCCAGAAACTCCTTCGTGATGTTCTGATCCGGCGCGAGTGCGAGGACGCAGACATTTCCTTCGTTAGCGACGAGCATGGCATTCTCCAGCCAGTTTGAGACGAGAGGACGGTTTTTGCGCACCGTTTGCACCAGTGTTTCCCAGAGCTTGGAGATCGGAGGATCGTCTTGAGCGGCTGGTGGTTTTGGCGGCTCGGCTGCCGGAGGCTCGGGCACAGGAGGCGTAGGAACTGGCGGAGCCGCTGCTGCAACAGGCATTGGTTTCGGCTCGGGCGCAGGTTCCACTACTGATTTAGGCGCTTCCGGCTTCGGCACAGGTTCCGACTTTGGGGCAATGACTGGCGGACGCGGCGAGGCAACCGCCTTCGCCGGAGGTGAATCTGTTTTCGCCGCAGGTGAATCTGTTTACGCCACAGGTGAATTTGTTTTCGCCGCAGGTGAAACCGGCTTGGCTGCCATTGTCGGCGCAGCGGGGCCCCCGCGCAGTTCGGTCAATGTATCCAGCACTTCCGTTAAGGTAGCCGTCTGCAAAATTTGAATTGCCCGGATGGCTGCGACTTCAAAATGCATCTTCTTGTTGGGAACCCATTTCATCCGGCTTTCGGCACCAGCGAGTTGCTCGATGAGATCAAGCAGCTTTTCCGAAGAGACGAGTCCCGCCTGCGCATCCACTAACCCCAACGCCTCGGGCGAAAGCTCGGCTTCCAGCGTGGAGCGGTCGGCTTTGATCACGAGGAGATTGCGGAGATGCATGATGAGATCAGACAGCAGACGCGACAAATCTTTTCCGGCTTCAGCCTGCTCATGGATCGCACCGAGCGCCGCTGGGGCATCAGCGCGAAGGATGGCTTCACAAAGCCCGGCGACCACCTGCACGCCGGTAAAACCGAAGACGTTCAGCACATCCTGCTCGGTGATTTGATCACCACAAAAAGCCACCAGTTGATCGAGCATGGATTCCGCATCACGCAATCCGCCTTCCGCACCACGGGCGACTGCGTCGGCGGCTGCTGGATCGAGTATAAAACCCTCCTTGCCTGCGATGAACTGGAGATGGCTGGCAATCGTGGCGGTCGGGATACGCCGCAAATCAAAACGCTGACAGCGGCTGAGAATCGTCGGGAGCACCTTCTGGACATCCGTCGTCGCCAGCAGAAACTTTGCGTGAGCGGGCGGCTCCTCGAGTGTCTTTAATAGAGCGTTAAACGCCGCCGTGCTGAGCATGTGCACTTCGTCGATGATGTAGATTTTATAGCGGCCACGAGCCGGTGCAAATTGCACGTTTTCACGAAGCTCACGCACTTGCTCAACCCCGTTATTACTCGCACCGTCGATCTCGATCACGTCGAGCGAACGGCCCTGCATAATTTCCTGGCAGATGTCGTCCTCCGGATCGAAATCCGCCTTGGGTCCTCCTGTGCAATTCAGTGCCTTGGCAAAAATACGTGCCGTGGAAGTTTTACCCGTGCCGCGCGGCCCAACAAAAATGTAGGCGTGCGCGATCCGATTCTGGTCAATGGCATTGCGAAGTGTGCGCGTGATGTGCTCTTGACCGAGCACATCGACGAAGACTTGCGGGCGATATTTGCGGGCGAAAACCGTATAGTTACTCACGCTGAAGAAACTAGAGGGCGGTTTTGATTTGGGAAAGTATTCTCTTTCCCGGTCTATTTACCCGGGTGTGATTGGAAGTCGGCGCTCCCATCCCATTCCTTTTCCCCGGTCTTTTTGAGGTGGCGTCTGCATTGCGAATCGCCTATGGATGCCAGTTCTAAAATCCCAACGCCATGATTTGCCGTGTATTCGCTTTCTTTATTTTCGCAATGTTCCTTAACGCGCAGTTGCTCGCGCAGGCAACGGAATCCGCCTCGCCCAAGCCTGCGGCAGCAAAGCCCGCACCCGTAAAGAAGACTGAGAAGCCCGGTGCGCCTGCCGCAAACCAGGAGCCCGCTGACGAGAAGAAAGGATTTCGCTTTCCGTGGTCAAAGAAAAACAAGGAAGTTGCCACGCCTCCACCCGCTCCCGCTCCTGCCGGACCAAAAAAGCCCAAGGCACCACCAGCCGATAATTTCACCGGCTATATGACCAAGGTGAAGGCTGCGCTTGGAAAACGCTGGGCCGCCGAAGTCCAGCCCCGCATGGACGAATTCACGCCCGGCAATGTGAACTCCACTTTCAAGCTCGATGCCGAAGGTAAAATCACGAGCTTCGCGGTCACCGCCAACAGCTCCAACGAGGCGTTTGGAAAGTTCTGTGAGCAATTTGTGAACGAAACGCCCTTCGAGGCTCCACCTGCAAAGTTGCTTGTGGATGGGCAGCTTGAGATTCCTTTCACGTTCTGGATTTACTAACGCAACGATGATCCCGAGCGAGCTCTCCTTGGCTTCCATTAGTGGTGTTTTCCGTTTCTTTTGGGACGGCGGATATTTCATGGCGTTGCTCCTCGTGTGCTCGATTGTCGCCGTCACCGTCATCCTGATGCGCAGTCTCGCGCTTCGCCGCCATCTGGTGATCTCACCTGCCATGGAGTCGGAGATCGATCGCCTGAATCCCAACGGTCCGCACGATGGAATCAACCGGATCGATAAGCTATGCAAACACGATCAATCCACTATGGCACGCGTTGCGGGAACGGCGCTGAGCCATCTCGGACTGCCCAAGGACGAAAATCAAAACGCCGTACAGACCGTCGCCCGGCATGAAGTGGTGAAGCTAGAAAGTGGATTGCACATTCTCGAGATTGTCATTGGAATCGCCCCACTCCTCGGGCTGCTCGGCGCAGTGTCGGGGCTCGTTCAGGTCTTCGGCGCTTTCGGTGATAGCACGAGCCAGCACAATCCAAACATCATCGCCAAAGGCATCTCGGAGGCGCTTAGCACCACAGTCGTCGGCATTGCCATCGCCATCCCCAGTCTTATCGCTTACAGCCTTCTCGCCAAACGGGTGGAGACGCTTGCCGCCGACATGGAGCTCATGATTTCGGGATTGATCTCCAAGTGCTATCACATGAAGCAACGCAATCCCGGCAAGGGTTTGTTTGCGGAGGTGGAATCGTGAATTTCTATCCGCGCCGTCGCAGAAAGCCGGAGATTATCATTATTTCTCTGATCGATATTTTCGCGATCCTGCTGATCTTCGTAATCGTCACCACGACATTCAAAAGCGAGAAGACCGCAAAAAGCGAGGCACCGGCAGTCACAATCAAGCTACCGGATTCAAAAACCGCAGTGGTGGCAGAAGTCGGCGATGAGGCTTTAAAGCTGACCATATCCAGTAAAGAAGAAATTTTTCTCGGTGCGAAAAAGATCACGATTGAAGAGCTGCCCGCCGAACTGGAACGTCTTTTCAAACTCCCGTCGCCGCCAAAACTCGCACTCAATGCCGACGAGAACGCGCCGGTCAAAACACTCTTCAAAGTTCTCGATGTCCTCAAACAGGCAGGCGTGAAAGGCGACCTCGCCGCGTTTACCAATCCTGCAAAATAACACCACTCAAGCACCCATGGTTCTGGAAATAGTCCAATACGGAAACCCCGTCCTTCGCGCCAAAGGCACGGAGATCACTACCGCCGATGCATCCATTCAGAAGCTCGCCGCCGACATGCTGGAGACCATGCACTCGGCAAACGGCGTCGGTCTCGCCGCACAACAGATCGGTATCGCAGTGCAGCTAACCGTGATTGACGTCTGCGATGTGGAGGATCGTCCGAGCGAAATGTTTGTGAACGGCGGGCAGGTTAAGCTGGCTGATTACATGCCACTGATTTTGCTCAATCCCGTGCTCGAGCTAGGCGGAGAAAAAGAAATGGGGCTGGAGGGTTGCCTCAGCTTCCCAAGCGTCACCGCAGAGATCCCAAGGGCGACGCATGTGAAAACGCGCGCCAAAACACTCGACGGACAGGAGATCGAATTTGAAGCCAGCGGCCTGCTTGCCCGGGCACTGCAACACGAGGTGGATCACCTCAACGGTATTCTTTTCATCGACCGCATGAACGCCGCCGCCAAGGCTACGCTGGCTGGTAAACTCAAGCGCCTGCAGAAAAACGCGGACTAGAGGCGGCTGCCCGCATCAGCCTGATCAGTCGGATCTGGCTGATCCCATTATCGGGCTACAACACCTTGCTGCTATGTCGATACTGCATCCCGAATCTCGATACGATCGGCGTTATAGAAGAGGTCTTGTGGGTCTTGGATTGCTTATCGTCGTGGCAGCATGTGCTTATTTATATCATGCGTTTGCACATCTCAGTTGGGGATGGAGCTTCATGGGTTTCGTGCTCTCCTCAGCTTTTGGTTTTGGTTTCTGGCATGCAATTGTTTCTGAGCATGTCAGCACCAATCACGGCGAGTTCTACCGTGAAAAACGTCCTGGGGCTTTTTGGATAACCGTATCTTTATGCTTCGGATTATACGTTGCAGCAATTGCCACCCTCCTGCTTCCAGATCATTGGCGTAAGTCTTCACGCCAAAATGAGCAGCAAGTTATCTCACAGTAATTGAGACAGAATCGTCGCTTCTCTTACGCCGCAGACTTTCCTCACCTTTATCTCCCTATGGAACAATTCGACCGCAACGGCAACAAGGTCATCAAGAACGATGATGGCACCACCACTATTATTACCAAGGAAGGGCGTGAGATTCACACCAAGGCGGATGGAAGCACCGTCGTCTCACTCGATAAAATCAAGAGTGTAGGCATCCACAACATCATCGACATCAAAGCTTACAATCTGGTTCGTCACGAAGGGCTGACCGTTCACAATATCGAGTTCATGGATGGGGGCATCGTCTCCTTCGCGTTTGACTCCGAGGGGAACGTCCAGAACGCCAGTGCCCAGAATGCCGTTGCGAGGATGTCGCCCGACGCGCAGATCACCTACGCCATGGCCAGCCGGGGTTTCCCCGAGTCTCCCAAGCTGTAATTTACTGTCACCGCTGGACTGGGGCTTCGAAATTAAGTGGTCTAACTAACTAAGCCGTTACGATGCAAAAGTTGTTCGCGATTGGCCTCAAAGTAAAAGTGAATAAGTTTGATAAGTTACTTAAGCGCAACAATTTACATTGACTAAAGCGCGTCATCTAACGCAGAAAGCGCGCCTGTTGGCCGGAAATATTCGGCCACAATTCATTCATGCTCCGCTCACTTATTTCACTTCACTCATTCCCCATGCATTTCAAGACACTCCGCTGGTTGATCGCGCTTGGCGTCATTCTTTCGATCCAGCCTGTGATGGCCGAAATCTCGTGGGACAACGAAACCGCAGACGCCCAATGGTCCACTCCGGCGAACTGGAGCGGGAATCATGAGCCGACGAGTCTGAGTGAAGTGCAATTTTCTCTCTCCACAATCGCAGGAACGGTGGTGACGCTTGAATCTGCCGAGGAAGCGGCGACGCTTTCATTTTTAACCAACGGGTATGTACTGGAAGGCGGCGATCTCAGGCTTTCAACCGGGACGATTTCGGTCGGTGCAGGGGTGACCGCGACGCTAGCGACCACGCTGGACGGAAACACGATTAGTAAAGCGGGAGGGGGAACGCTGATCTTTTCGGAAAGCAACACCTACTCGGGAGCCACCAGCGTGAACGCCGGGGTTTTGAATATCCGCAACGACTACGCGCTGGGAGACTATGTGATGGGAACCACTGTTGCCTCGGGAGCAGCTCTGGAGCTCGAAGGCGGCGTGACTGTGGATAGCGAAACGCTGACTATTAACGGCACCGGCATCTCCTCGGGTGGCGCGCTGCGCAGCGTGAGCGGAGACAATAGTTTTAACGGTTTGATCACACTCGCCGCATCGAGTCGGATCAGAACGGTCTCCAATAGCACGCTTACATTGCATCCGGCTTCAGGAAACGCCTTGGAAGGCAGTTTTACTGTCACGCTTGCGGCGGGGAGCAACAGCACCATCAGCGTCTTGCAGCCGATCGCCACATCGCACATCACCAAAGACCTCGCAGGTACCGCGATTCTTGCAGCCGCGAATACACACACCGGAAGCACCACGGTTTCCGCCGGTATTTTAAATGTCCAGCATGACCTTGCGCTCGGCAGCACCAACAACGGCACCAGCGTGACCAGTGGCGCAACCCTCGCACTCGACGGCAGCATCACGATCAGCAACGAGGCGCTCACGCTCCGGGGCAATGGCGTTGAGGGCGGCGGTGCGCTCCGCAGTATCTCGGGTGAAAATGCTTACCAGGGATTGATCACCCTCGCTGCGGATAGTCGGATCCATTCCGATCTCGATCTATTGATACTTCATCCATCCTCTGGCAGCGCGATCACTGGTAATTTCAATGTTACGTTCGGCGGCAATGCCAATATTACCGTAGGACAGCCCATCGCCACCGGCAACGGATCGCTCATCAAAGATGGAAACGGCACGCTCACGCTGGACGCAGTGAACACTTACACCGGGGCGACGATTGTAAACGACGGCAAGCTCATCGTGAATGGAAGCATCAGCGGCAGTGCACTCACGATTAACAACGGCGCAACCGTCACAGGCAGTGGATCGCTCGGCGCATTCACTTTAAACAGCGGCGGCATCATCGCGCCGGGCGAGAGTCCGGGCTTTCTCAATACTGGCACGATTTTACTGAACGGCGGCACGCTCGCGCTCGAACTCCATGGCGCCACACCGGGTGTGCAATATGATCAGATCAATGTCGCAGGCGATGTCTCCATCAGCCTGGCCACCGCACTCATGCTGTCTTTTGGGCCATATGATCCGCCCGATGACGGCAGCCAGTCATTCACGATCATCAACAACGACCTGCTCGATGCGATTCTGCTGGGTGGATTGCTGACGATCGACGGACAGCCACTCTTTGAAGGAGGACATTTCGTGGTGGAAGGACAGCCGCTTGTCATCACTTACGCAGGCGGCTTAGGAAATAACGACGTCGTGCTGACGGCGGTACCGGAGCCGACGACTACCATTTTGTTGCTGGGCGGCGGTGCACTTTTTGCCGGATTCAGAACGCGCAAACAGAACCGATAAGCGTAACAAAGGAGCACGGGATTGAATCCTGTGCGGCCAGCGATCCGTCCCGGGCGCTGCTTTTCCATAGCGAAGCTCCATTCTTTGTAATGGTGACTGGATTTGGGCTTGCAGATAGACGTCAAGGATATGGCTATCGCATTGATAGAAGCGCCCGGGACGCTCGCTGGCCGCACAGATTGCAAATCTGTGCTACGGCCGCTTCGCTTCGCGCTGTATAGCCATACCGAACACTCTTGGATTCAATCCTGTGCTCCTCTGCTACGGTACTCCAACCACTCCACTTCCAATTACACCCTGCCATCCAAGGGGGGTAAAAGACAACCACGTTTGTAGTGACATCAATACAGTATTGGTATAGCATGCCCTTACTTATGGCTGACTCACTACCCGAACTATCCAAGGCCGAATGGCTGATTATGAAAGCCTGCTGGGAGAAAAAGAACTCCACCGCCCGCGATGTCTATGAGGCCATCGGTGACCAACGCGAATGGGAATACCAGACGGTTAAGACGATGTTGGATCGGCTGGTGGATAAAGGTTATCTTACCCTCGGCAAGGTTGGTCCGATCAGCATTTTCACCCCGGCGATTGCCAAAACGAAAGTGGTGAAAAATGCCATTGAAGGTTTTGTGGACACCGTGCTGGGAGATCAGCTCACCCCACTGCTGGTGCATCTCGCGGGAAGCGACCGCCTCAGCGACACCGACATCGCGATGTTGAAAAAGCTGCTGGAGGAAAACAAATGAACTCCCTGAATTCTTTTCTGGAACGCTGCGGCCAGACTCTGCTGACCCTGACCTGGCAGACGGGGCTGCTCATCCTCGTCGTCGCGATTGTCACCCTGTGTTTAAAGAAAGCCCGCCCTGCAATTCGCTATGCGCTGTGGCTAGTGGTGCTGTTCCGGCTTTGCGTGCCGGTTGGTATCACAACACCACTTGGGATTCCCCCCAAAGTCGTGGAACAGGCCACGCCGAAAAATGTTATTTTCACGCCCGAGCCTGAGCAGCAAGGGATGAATGAGCCAGTGATGAGCAACGCTTCAGAACATCCGGTTCAAGCCATTCCCGCTCCGCATTTGCAGAAACCGGTGACGCAGCCAACCAAAGCATCGTTGCCGCCGCTGAGCATGCAGGGTTGGATCGGACTGGGGTGGATGATTGTCACCCTGATGCTGGCTGCCTCGGTGTGTCTGCGGATGTGGTGTGTCTGGCGGATCATTCGTAAGAGCGAACCCATTACGCACCCGAAGCTAAACGAGCTCCTGAATGAACTCCGCGCGCGGCTGGGAATTCATCGCTTGGTCGCGCTCAAAATGCTACCCAGCTGGGCCAAAACACTGGGTCCGTCCGCCACCGGCATTTTCCGTCCCGCCATTTTTCTCCCAGCGCGAATGGTGGAGCACTGGGAGGCAGCCGCGTTGGAGCCGATCTTGTTGCATGAACTCGCACACATCCGTCGCGGCGATCTAATCATCCACGCGCTGCAAGTGCTGGTGCAAATCGTTTACTGGTTTCATCCGCTCGTCTGGTTTGCCAATGCGCGGCTGCGGCATGAACGCGAATTAATCTGCGACGACATCGCAGTTGCGCACTCAGGTGGAAATTCCAAACGCTACGGAACCACCGTGCTGCGCGCTGTGGAGGAGTTTCAGCAATCTTCATCGCCCATCGCCGGACTCGGGATCGGTGAATCCAAGCTCGCCGTTCGCCTCAAACGCCTGCTCGGAAAAAGCTACACGGTGCCGCGTCCGCTCGGAATCCTTACCCTGATTGCTGTATTACTCGGCGGCGTGCTGGGTGTCATGATCGCGAGTGAGGGGAGGCCGAAATCAATTATAGCAAAATCAGAGGGCGGTGAAAAAGAGGGGCGACGGATTCGGATCACCATCACGGATGTAAACGGCGTGCCGATCAAGGGAGCGGAAGTGGTTTCGCTTGGACTTTACGTGCCGCAAAAATACCGTTCTGAAAAGCATCCCGATTTCAATGCCTTGCCTGAAATTACGGACGCTAAGGGCTCAGTGAGCTTCGTATGCCCGCCACTCACTACTTCAGAGAGTGAGACTGGAACCATTGCTTTAACCGTGAGTCATCCGGATTTTGTGCCAGCCCAGTTTTACCGGCCAGTAAAGCTCGATGAGGATGCTTACAAGTTGCTGAAAGGCTCGGAGATGAGGGTTTCGGGTTATATTGATGACGCGAAAAACCCGGTGCATAATGTGAGAGCCCAGCTGGTCACCAATCACGAGCATTATGATATCAGCGCTAATATCTGGACGGAAAAGGAGAAAGGAATTTTGCAAACCAACCGGTTTCCCAAAGGAACTGCTTGGTTGCAGTTGGTGAAGTTCGAGGGAAATACGCCGACACATTTCAGCGCGCTGGCAAAATCTCCCGATATATCTGAAGCCGTATTGAACGTATTGAATCTGCTTCTCAAACCAGCATTGACACTAGAGGGGAAATTGGATTCCCGGATTTCGCGGCCTGTCAAAAATGGCTGGATTGCTTTGCGGGTTTTTGTCTCGGGAGATGCCCGGGCTGTCTCCAGGCCCTCAAGTGAACATTTCCCGGATCGTCTGGCAGACGGGCGCGGAAGTTCAGGAGAACGGGACTTTCCGTTTCCCTGCCCTGCCGACAGGTGATCTGGAAATCCGTGCGTCATGCGATGGTTTTGTATCCGCTGACAGCTTGAGCGTGAAAACAGGTTTGATCGATGAGGAAACATTCAAAACCAAATACCCCGAAGCGACTCGCGATTTTCCGTCCGTTCAAGACAAGCATCAACTTACATTTGCGCTGGAAAAGGACGTGAAGGACTTTGAACTGCCCATGGTGGAGGAGGGGGCAGCGGAAATTGAGGTGAAGAGTCCCTACGGAAAACCGGTCAAGGATGCAGATGTGATCATCTCTCCGGATGACGGATTTTTCTCATGGTGGAGAAATGACTCCGCCACCGTGCTCCTTGAAGGAAGCACGGCATACGAAAAATTTCTTCCATGGAACGCCTATGCTTCGCGCACAGATTCCGCCGGTATCGCCCGGATTAAAAACCTTCCGGCAGGCAAGCAGAGTTTTCGCATCGAGCATGACACCTTTATCCAGAACTTCGGGGGGGAAGCCATAAGAAGTATTCACATCGAATCAGGGGTGACTTCAAAATTAACGGTTCAACTGGATGAAAAGAGGAGTGAATCTGCTTCAAAGAAAACGCCTCTAAAACGGGCTGGTCAGTTCGATATAAAAGCTTTTGAGCTCCACGCCGTTGCGGATAAGAAGAGCCCGACTACAAAGGAATACGTTCTAAAGAGAAAGGATAGCGAGCCGGAGACTGTGCAGTTGGAATCCGAAGTGGTGATGGATGGAACTTCCGTGGAATCCGCCGCCGTTTCTTACGGACAAGACGGGTATGAAGTGGTGATTCAATTTACCAAGCAAAGCGCAGAACGATTTGAGGAAACCACCACGCGATATCTCGATAAACGCATCGGCATTCTGGTGTTCGATGAACTTCTGTCTGCACCGATCATCAAAGGTGTTCTCTCAGGTGGTAATTTGACGATTTATGGGGGAATGACCGAGGAATCGGCAAAGACTCTCGTAGAGAAGTTCAACCAGCCTGCCAAGAAAGCCGACTAGGACTGTATAGGGTTTTTAAGCAGCAGCCAAAAAATGCTTTTGCCTTCGGACGATTGCCGTTACCTCACCGGAAGCTTTTACCATTATATGCTCAAAACCCTTTGTCTTCTTTTAGCCTCTGCATTTTCCGCCTCCGCAGCCGTGCAGCTTGGGATCGATGTATTGCAGGATCAAAATTTCGCGCCGCTTGACGGTAAGCGGGTGGGCCTAGTGACGAACCAGACTGGCGCGAATTCTTCTGGGAAAAAGACACGCGTGATTTTGAAGAACGCGAAAAACGTGAACCTCGTGGCGTTGTATTCTCCGGAGCATGGAATCGATGGGACCGCGCTTGCAGGAAAATATGTCGCGTCGCGCAAGGATTCCGTCACGGGGCTGATGGTGCATTCGCTTTATGGTCCGACACGCAAGCCGAGTGCGGCGATGCTAAAAGGCGTGGATGTGCTCGTGTATGACATGCAGGACATCGGCGTGCGGAGTTATACGTATGTTTCCACCATGGCGAAGTGCATGGAGGCAGCAGGGGAAGCCGGGATCGAATTCATGGTGCTGGACCGTCCGAACCCGCTCGGCGGCACCCGCGTGGAAGGACCGGGGATCGAGGAGAAGTGGAGAAGCTTTGTGGGCCAATTGCCGACGCCTTATATTCACGGAATGACGGTGGGAGAGCTGGCGAAAATGGCGAATGCGAAGGGGTGGACTGGATCTAAATGCAACCTGACGGTGATTCCGATGCGCGGTTGGAGTCGTGGCATGGTGTGGACAGACACGGGCCTGAACTGGCTCCGAACATCTCCGAACATCCCGACATTCAGCAGCGCGGTAGGCTATGCGGCGACGAGCATTATTGGTTCGCTGGGAGGCTGTGGATACGAGCTTGGACTGGGGGATGTTCCTTTTCAAATGCTCGGCCATAAGAAACTCGATTCCGATGCCTTTACCCGTAAAATGAAAGGCTATGGAGTGGAAGGCGTGTCGTATTCAACTTACCGCAACGGTGCCAAAATCGGCCTGAACGCGAAGGGGACCTCGAATCTCGCAGCGGTGAATGTCTATCTTCTCGCGGCATCCAATGCGGAGGTGCGTCCATTTGGGCGCTATAAAGACGCCGATAATCTCTTTTGGAAAATCTACGGTAGTCAGAGCATCCGCTCGCAGATCGAAGGCGGTAAATCGCCGTCTGCAATTGTCTCCGGCTGGGGACCAGGCGTGCTCACATTCAAGGCGGCGCGAGTGCCTTATTTGTTGTATTAAATTAAGTAAGGGAAAAGGCGTAGCGATGGGGAGTGCGATGGCGCGACCTGAGCATTCCCCACCAATCGTGGCAGTAGTCACGGATTAGCGGATAAAGACGCCGAGACTTCAGGTGAGACAGGATTCATCACCGCCTCTGACCGCTCGAGGTGCTGAAACCGACGGGCCCGATTTTTTCGTGCGAAGGAGACTGCGACGCGACGCTTTCACAAATGTAATGAGATTGAGAATGTCCGGACATCCGGGAAATGTTTCCTCAAGCGTCAAGACCGCCTCTCTCCAGGTGAGATTGGATTGAAACAGAATCTTGTAAGCTCGTTGGATCTGGCGGCGACGCGATTCCTCGAAAATGGCGCGAGCCAGTCCTACCCTGTTAATGCCAGCGATCCGCATCGGATCCGGAACCACCATGGAGAATGGTACAACGTCTTTGCAGATGTGCGAATAGGCGCCCAGAAAACAGTGGTCTCCAATCTGACAGAATTGCGCGATGGCGGCGACTCCACCAGTCGTCACGTGGTTGCCGATCCTCACATGTCCTGCGAGGTTGCAGTTATTCGCCGCGACAAAATGGTTCCCTACCACGCAATCGTGGGCCACGTGGCTGTAGGCCATGAAATAGCAATGGCTGCCGATGACCGTCTCCCCGGTGGCCTGGGTGCCGCGATTGATCGTACACCCTTCGCGGATGGTGGTGTGGTCTCCTATCCTCAGGAATGTCTTTTCGGCTGAGAACTTCAGATCCTGGGGCTCTGAACCGATGGCGGCTCCTTGGAAAATCCTGCATTCGCATCCGATCCGTGTGCCGGAAGCCACGCGGACATAAGGCCCAATCTCACAACCTTCCCCGATCACGACATCGTCCTCGATGATGCTATACGGGCCTATGCGCACACCATTGGCGAGGTCTGCACCGCGGTGAACGATGGCTGTGGGTGCGATGTCCTGGTTCATTGTGGAGAGATTAAGAGCCTTCTGAAATAATGCGAAGTGTGATGTCGGAGGTTCTTTTTTCAACAGCCTGTTAGCCCATAAACGGTATTGATATGTTCACGAAACATACGAAGCGACAGGAAATAAAGGCATTACAAAAGTTTGGCCCTTCACACTACAGGTGAGAAAACTAAAGGTCTTATTGTATCTGCCATTACCTTTCCTTCGCGTCTGTGCGCACTTAGTGGTTCAATAACTCTTCGTGCCGCTCTCACTGTCCTGGCTTCAAACCGGGTCGGCATCCCCGGAGACTTCTTTGAAAATCAAATCAACCACGCGTTCTATCACCCCGGCACCTCCCAGAATTTCCGGCAATTGGCGGAAGCGCACTTTTATCGATTCACTGCGGGCGGAATTCTCAAGAATATCCAGGGCCGCCTGTGCCAGACCTTCCGCGGTGACGTTCCGTTGAAGGATTTCCGGCACGACAAAATCCTCGAGCAGGAGATTGGGCATCGCGAGAAATTTTGTGTTCGCAAACCGCCGTCCGAGCCAATAGCTGACCGGATGCAGACGATAAGCCGCGACCATAGGGACGCCGAGGAGAGCCGTTTCCAGAGTTGCCGTTCCAGTGGAGGTAATGACGAGGGCGCACCGGCTCAAGCAGGAATAAATGTCTTCCTCCAAATAGTGGATTTCCTCAGCGCATCCAACCTGCGCGCGGATTTCTTCCAATTGGGGTTTGAGATGCTGGGAGGCGACAGGCAACAGGAACTGCATTCCCGGGATTCGGCGCTTGATGATCGCCGCCGCTCCAAACATCGGCCCGGCTAGCTTTTCCACCTCCTGCCTCCGGCTCCCAGGCATCAACGCCACAAGCGGCCGCGACTCCTCGAGTCCCAATCGCTGCAAGACTGATGACGGATCCGCACCTGACTTTACGATGTCCAGAAGCGGGTGCCCGAGGCTCACTGCACGGCCGCCATGTCCGCGATAAATCTTCGCCTCTTTCTCGAATGCCGAGATGATCAGCTGAGTGTTGTTCACGATCCCCCGCGCAAACACCGAACTGGCGATCCATGCCTGCGGAGGAAAGTAATAGATTACCGGGATACTTTCCCTTTTTAAAAACCGCGCGAGCGCAAGGTTGAACCCATGGTTGTCGATCAGGATGGCGACGGCAGGACGATCGGCGAGGATGATTGCCTGAAGTTCTTTGAGGATGCGCCGAAGCGGAAGCATGAACCTCAAAGCCTCCGGAATCCCCACGGTGCTAAACTGGGTCATTTCAACCCGGAGGTCCACACCGGCAGCCTTCATCCTGTTTCCGCCCGCGCCATAAAGACGGAGGCTGCTATCCCTAGCGAGAAGAGCCCGCGCGAGAAAACTCCCTTGCATGTCCCCGGATACCTCCCCTGCAACCATCAGAATTTTCCATGCTTTGCCGTCGTCCATCGCAGCAACCTAAAGCGTTCGCTAAGTTCGGAGCGAGTGAATTGTTGGCTGCTAGTTTCTCCCGTTTTGTGATCCGGAACCACGTCGTCTTTTCAAGGAAACGGGTGTAACTGGAGGTGATTCAGAAAAATTAGGACATGGGTAGTCAAGGTGGGCAACCCGCAGGCATAGATCGCCATTAGACGTAGGTTGAGCCCAACGGGCGACACCTACGGATCCTTGGAAACGCAGCCCACCCCGGAGGGTGTGGAAGCACTTTTCTGCAACTCATTTTCTTCCACACCCTACGGGGTCGGTGTGATTAAAAGTGGGTGCGGTTGACGCGCCAGCGGCGGCAAAGCCGCCCAATGGTGCGCATGCTTCCAGCTTGCGCCTACCCGCAATACTACGCCTAGCGTTGCAGGTGGGCATTCCACGGAAATCATCAGCATTTGTTTCCAATTGGCAGCGATGCGCGGCGCAAGCTGGAAGCTTACGCTACATTGCTTCGCTCCTCTGGCTTCGCCAGCACCACCCTCAACCGCACCCACTTTTAATCACACCCCTACGGGGTGGATGCCATCTTGGACCTTACCCGTAGGTGTGCGCTTCGCTCGACCTACATCTAATGGCTGGAAACCCTCCGGGTTATCGCCTCCCTCCAGTGTCTTTTCTCACCGTTTCCAATCACATCCGCCCTCCGCCCCATCACAATGTTTGACTCACATCCTTTGATCGCGAGGATTCAGATTTCCCAGACGGGCCAATGATCACCCCTTGCACTTCAGAAAAACTAGGCGCTTGCTCCATCGTCAGCCTTCAAGCGGTGACGAAGGCATTTGGGGACAGGGTAGCGGTGAAGGCGGTGAGTTTAGAAGTGCCTCAGGGCGCGATTTATGGACTTCTCGGCCATAATGGTGCCGGAAAAAGCACGCTCATCGGCATGCTCTTGGGTCAGGTTTTTCCAGACGACGGCACTATTTCCATCGATGGTCACCACATCCAGCAAGCTCGCGACAAAGCCCTGGCGCATGTCGGCGCCATCTACGAAACCCCGGTTTTTTACGGACACCTCAGCGGGAGGAAAAATCTGGGCATTCTTTGCGAATACACTGCCAGTATCCCAAAGGCGCGGTTGGAAGAAGTCATCCAGCTAGTCGGGCTCGCAGGGCGCATTGATGATCCCGTAGAAGTCTATTCTCATGGGATGCGTCAAAGGCTCGCACTTGCACAGGCGCTTCTGCCAGATCCTAAACTCCTGATTCTCGATGAGCCCACGGAGGGATTCGATCCCGAAGGGATTTTTGAAACGCGCAACTTGATCCTTAAACTCAATCGCGAATGGGGGCTGACCATTATTGTCTCCTCCCACCAGCTCAGCGAGCTTCAGCAACTATGCAGTCATCTGGCTATCATGAGGGAAGGACACCTTCTGTTTTCTGGTGAGTGGCGCAATCTTCCTTCCGGGCCAGGAATGTTGCGATTCAAGGTAGATCGGCAGGACGAAGCTGAGGCAGGCCTGCGCAAAGCTGGCTTGCTCGTGGCAGACGGCGGTCTTCAACTCTCGGAAGGTTCCGACATCACTTCCATCGCCAGTTGGCTGATCGAACATAAGTTCCGCATCGATTTCCTCGGTCTTGAAGAAAAATCACTGGAGGACTTTTATCTAGAGACGACCCGGAATGGGAGAAAGGAGCACGCCGCATGAACTCCCCGATGTTTGTCCGTCAGCTCCGCAACGAGTGCGTTAAACTTTTCTCCCGGAAGCGGACTTACCTAGGGTTTGGCGCTTTCCTGTCTATCGACCTGATCATTCTCTGGCTTTTAAATCAGCCTTTCCCACAGAGGGGAGTGCAGAGTCTCTTGGTGAGAAACGGGCTGCCTATGGAGGCTTATTCGGGCGGACTTTCGTTGGCGGGTTTCACGCTTGTGCTGACCCTTGCGCTGGTCTCGGGGCTTTATCTCGCCTTGGTCTCCGGCGACCTCATCGCCCGTGAGATCGAGGAAGGCACCATGCGAATGGTGCTCGCGCGTCCTATCAGCCGTCTTCGAGTATTTGTGATCAAAACCCTGGTCGGCGCTCTTCATACATTCCTGCTGATGCTCTTTGTCTGTCTGGGTGCCTTGATGGTGGGTTGGATTGGTCAAGGCAGGCTCGGTAAGATGCTAGTGTATGCGCCCCTGGAGGGAGGCTTTGGGGTCTTTTCAGCCGCCGAAGGATTACAGCGATATCTGCTGGCAACACTTCTGATCGCGCTGCTTTACCAAGCGGTGTCGGCGATGGCCTTGATGTTTTCGTGCCTACGACTGCGACCAGCTACTGCGACCGTACTGACGCTGTCGGTCCTCTATGTTGACTACGCCCTGAATAACATCCCGTATTTGGCTGCCTTCAAACCATGGTTTCTCTCCTATCATCTCTCCGCATGGCTGATGGTTTTCCGCTATAATATCCCTTGGTTGGACATCGCGAGTTCGCTCCTGGTGATTTTTGGACTCAGTGCATCGTTCCTCGTCGTGGGTTACAGTTTTTTTGCCAGCCGCGACATCAAAACGTAAATTGGAAAGGCGAGCTGGTCCATATCACTCCCGGGTTTCTCCCGTCTTGGCGGGAAGCACAACAGCGAGGACGCAGATGCAAAACACCAGTCCGCAAAAGGCGAGCCACTCCCAAAAAGCAAAGCTGAGCCAGAATGGGATGCCAAGGGCGATCCACTCCCGACTCACCCATCCCGGTCGGTTGGGATCAAAAAAGAGCCAAGCCTGACTGAGCATGATGCCGGTCATCGGTACGGAGCCGAGTAGAAAAACCCCTATCCCAAACCACGTCGGACAGCGCCGCGCCTTGAACAACCAGGCTGTCAGGCAAAACCAAAAGCCTGCCACTCCCAGGTAGAAGCACGCAAAGGTCACAATCGCCGTGATCTCGTGAGCTTTATAAACAGAGCCCCCGTAATTCGGAAAAAAAGCGGACTCCAGCCCGAGCAATATCCCCGCAGTGTAGCCAGTTCTCAAAGCGTGGCCGGATAAAAAAGCGATGCGGGGAGACCATGGGGAAAACCACCGCGCAAAATAGCCACAGGTCGGCAACCCCATGATATTGCTCAGAGCGAATCCAAGGCACCAATACAGATAGCCAGCGGGATTTTTTGCCGGTGACGCCAGACTGCACATCACCTGATAACGCCAGTCGTAATCGCCTGGAAAAAACCGCACCGAAAGCACCGTTCCTCCGACTAAAAACAGCAAGCCCAGCGGAACGCAAAAAATGAGCAGGAAACTTTTACTGACGTCTCCCCGCCAGCAGTTCCGCAACCACTTCAACGGACGTGCAAAAATTGACAAAGGTTGATCCGACCTCACAGCCAGTCGTCTCGCTTTTTCAAAATCACGCTCATTATCCACAACACACGGAATACATGATTACCGCCTGAACTGGCCAGAGAGGTTTCCAAATTAGTTTCCGATAAACGGGAGGAGTCCCGATCCTATGCCCCTCCGCTCGTCCTGTTTGGCGCGAAGAAGCATTGGCAATTCATACTTGCTTTCGCGCTCTAGGGGCGTCGATCTTGAGATATTCTATGAATATGCATTCCCACAATGAATGAGAGTTTAAAGGCCGTAATAGGAGCATTTGTTCTAATGGGTGGAGCCGCTGGTCTTATTATGCGCTTCGGGGGTGGAGATATATCTTCAGGCGCTCGAAACGCCGGGAGTGTAATTCTCGCACTGGTAGTTTTGGCAGCGGTTGTTTGGTGCATTACGGCTTTAAAGAAAGACAAGGTTCCAGATTTCTTACGTAAGATAAGTCCTCGCCATTTCCACCGCGACGGCCTCTCGTTTGCAATCGTTCCGAGCCAGACAGGAGACCATCAATTGCTCGATTGTCTCTTTCAAAATCGCTATTCAAAACAATGTGAGGCTCAAATTGTGTTTACCCCAAAAGACCGCTTAAAATATCCTCAACTAAGCGCAGTGTTCAGTATACAGTGCCCGGGAGCAGGTTTAGGTCGACGTCGCCTGCACTGGAAAATCCCAGAATATCTGCAAGGTAAACGCCTTACTTTCAATGTCGCGTCTGTTGTTCGTTACCCGGAGGGCCGTGGCGAGTTGCTTCGGTATCACACGGGCCAACACGTTGGTAAGGCCGAAGGTAATAACTGGGGGCTAACAGCATTAGGAGTCTTCGCTGGCGCTGTTGTGATTACCCGACCTGCAAACCTGATCTTACTACTTCCCTTTTGTAGTTCGCAAACTGACCTTGATGGAGAGACAAGTCTCGAAATCTTCTGGAAAATCGGAGACGCTTTGGAGACTGGAATCATCGAAAAATTGAGTGAATCTGTATGACGTTAAATTAAACGCCCCTAATCCCACTTATCTGAACGCCATTCAACTCAAACCCCGAGTTTCACCGAATCACGAACAGTCCCGAGCAGCCCTTGAAGCAGCCTCTCCGCGTCGGTGCGCGAAAGTATCCGGCTGTCAAAGCTCATCGTCAGCGAAAGGCTTCCCTTAACAATCAGAGCGGCAAAGTTCGCTGGGCAATGACGACGAATGACGTGGATCCCCTGTGCGCTTTCCAGCCTCAGGTCGTCGGACCCAACCCCTCCACCTTGAGCAAGTCGGTGGGAGTCCAACTGCACTTTTCCCAAGTTGGAAAAAATCGTGGTGAAGAGGCACTTATTGGCCCGGACGTGTTTGGCAAGCTTCCCACGTCGTCTTTCCAAGCCAATCGCCTTCTGTAGAAGGTCGTCTTCACCGGACTGTCTTTTGGCCAACAAGTCTCTCTGGATTTTGTGCAAAAGATGGGGAGAGTTTATTTCTTCGGTATGCACATCCAGAAAGATCATGCTCACTGGGTCCGGGATCGGGCTGGACGAGACACGCGCTTTTTCACTCAGCACAGGAACCAGGATGCGTATCCAACCGCGCTGGCTGGTCGGGCCGCGCCAGTCAGCGAGTGCAAGCAGAAGATCGCGAAGTAAAAGCGTATTAAGCGTCACCTTCTGCCGCGCTGCCGCGCGCACCAGACAGGCCGTCTCCTGAGGATCCAGCGACTGCCAAACCGCCGATGGATATTCTTCAGGAAGCGGCGATTCGGGATGAGCGGGATTGCCCGCGCACAGCGGCAGCGGGGACCGACGTGCGAGCAGAAACGCACGCCAGAGCACGCCAAGCACCCTCGAGGGCAGCCACCAACGGCTCGATTTTTGCGCCCCAAGTTTTGT